>Ga0209542_10003681_pt1 | contig 32497 bp, 35 predicted proteins | sample RifCSPhighO2_01_FD_184028 | JGI IMG/M metagenome (GOLD analysis project Ga0209542, IMG submission 184028) | Soil microbial communities from Rifle, Colorado - Rifle CSP2_plank highO2_0.1 (SPAdes) (version 2) | ecosystem: Environmental > Terrestrial > Deep subsurface > Rock core/Sediment ... | reverse complement strand
ATTGGCGATGCCCACTATGTCCGAACCGCAAGTAACATGGGGTATTGCTTGATCCTGGATAGGGGTGAGTTCCGTATAACCCTTGGCCTCGATATTTTTCTTCAGGATTTCTTGGAATTTGAAATCGGCAAACGAATGCTTCGGCACAAAGCGTTCTGTCCCTTGGGTGCTGACAGCCTTGTTCACAAACTTGGACACGTCAGAAAAAGCCTTCTGGGGCCACTTGCCTATATGTCCTCTATTTTGCGGCCTAAAGCCACGATTTCTATTTTGCATATAAGATAAACCTCGCTCGTGAGGTTTATAGACTTGCGTCTGCGTAATAGAGACAATCTCCAAACGAAACCTATGAGGACTGATTTACCTCTCCAGTATATCGTACCTCACTTATTTTGTCAAATAGTACCTGAAAAGGGCCTTGATCCCCGCAAGATTCTTCTCCCACTCTATAACCTCATGAGTCTTTAGCTCTATCGTAATGGAAGGGATATTGATAGAAGCGAGCCATCCTTCAGCGTCGCCCGAGGTCTCATAACTATCAAATGATTCAATTTTTGGATATCCTGACCCGCGCGAATAGGCATTCATAATCGTGAGTGTCTCTGGTAGGATACCGTTCTCGCACGCTGAGGCATACACGGCATTGGCTTGGCTATGCCAAAAGATAACAGCATCCGGTTTATTTTCTAAAACAAAATTTCTCAAAGCCAGAGCTTCCGGTTCGGAGAAGGGTTTCAGCCCCGCGCTCACGGTCCTGTCCCGCCACTTACTTGTCGGCTTCCAATCACAGTCAAAGTTGCGATTGAGGTCCACCTCGTGAGCATTAAAGCGTCCTGAAGCTAAAATCTCTGTGTTAGTGGAAACATCGTTAGAAGTGAAGCGACCCTCTTTTTTAGTGACTCTGTATACTCCATCTGGATTAAGGGAGGGGATGACTGTCACGGTCAAGTTGTCGGGGACGATGGCAGGATTGGCTACCAGATAATCCATGAATTGATACGCCAGAATGACACTATTCCACTCATATCCGCCATGTATACCACCGATAAAGACGAGGTGTTTGTCACCCTTCCTATATGTGTAGCTTTCGATTTTGCGACCTTCTACAGAAGTTCCAATTTTTGTATACCTCGACCAATCATTTAACTGTTCATTTGACACCACTGGTAAATCGCTTTGCGGTTCCTTTTTGGTAAATACGAGTATCGCAATAATTAGAATTACGACGACTGCAATCGCTACGATAAAACGTTTTTTAGGCACAAATTGTATTATTTGGTGTAGTACTCAAGTAATGCTTTGATACCTTTCTGGTTTTTAGTCCATTCAGTATCCGTATGGTTCGTGAGAAGCACGCTGATGGCTGGGATATTATTCTTAGCAAGCCAGTTGACCATATCACCGGTTATTTCGTAGAAGTCGAAGTCGTCATAAGCTTTGTACCCGGAGGCGTCTGCATATTCTTTAGTGATGGCTCTAGTCTCTGGAGAAATACCATTGTGACAGTTTGACGCATAGACACCCCCGGCGGCACTGTACCAAGTGACTACGGCAGCGGGTCTATTGACTTCGACATAGTTTTTGATGGCTTGGCTTTCTGGTTCAGAAAAAGCTTTACTCCCGCCACTGACTGTTCTATTCTGCCAGGTGCCGGTAGTCTGCCAGTCACAATCAAAGTTACGATTGAGGTCCACATTATTAGCGTTGAAGCGGCCAATAATCGTGGCCGCTGATGATACAGGGACATCTCTAGGGGTAAAGCGGCTTGCTGTCCCGACCACCCTTTCCAAACCATCAGGGTTTAAGACTGGGATCACGGTCACCTTTATATTTGCTGGGATCACGCTGGGATTTGTTTTCAAGTAATCCATCAGTTCATAGGCGACGAGAACCGTATTCCATGAGTATCCACCATGAATACCCCCGACAAATAAAAGTCTTGTCTCGCCGGTGCCGAAGTGGTAGGCAGTAATATCGCGACTCTCGACAGACTGACCGATGACAGACTCGCCTGGATTCTTCTCTACCTCGTCTATCTCGTTATCTGTCGATGGGGTTGTAGTGCCCACATTTCGATTCTCTGTCACATTAATTCTCGTCGGGAAGTCCTTGACTACAAAGTAAATACTCGTACCCGCGACCACAATGACGACAATGACAATAATTAATTTATTCATCCCGTTAGAAGCTAATATTTATAATCCTCATGGCAAATAATATCATATTGCTTTGTGGGGTGAGCTTCTAACGGGATTCATAGACTCTTATTCTACCACTAATTAATATGGTTTTTCCACTTTCTTTTTCTTGCGGATTGGGTTCATCATTTTATTCTTTACCGCACCTTCAAGCCGTGGCGGGCGAGTGAGGTGGCCCAACTTACGCAAAAGTTTTTTCTTATCCATTAGATTTTGTCTTTTCATACGGTTTATTATTCATATTTGGTACTGGCGCGTCGGAAGAGCATTGCCGATCCGGCAAAAAACACCGCGAAAATGGAATTGAAAACGAACACGCCGGTAACGCCCGCATTGCCCCAACTGACTTCTGGCGAGATAATCAGTGCAGTTACAGGAACCAACAATTGCACAATCGCTGCAACAAGCAATGTAAGCGCCATTCCACCTGGGCTTAAGCGTGAAATAAGAGCGCCAGTGAGCAGGACAGCAGGTACTGCCCAATAACATCAAGTTGACGGGTTGGTTCTCGCTCCCGATAATGCCAACAGCACCGCTGACCCAGCCGAGAAGGAATACTCCGAGAAGCCCGATGCCAAAAGCGATGCGGTACGTTCTGGTGCGCGTCCTCTTCAGTCATTGCCACAGTTCGTAGAATCCGCCGACTACCAACAATATGATGCCATACGCAACAGCTTCATTCCACTGCACTTCATCAGTGAACGGCATCACCACCAGTAGCGTCAATATAAGCACTCCAACAATAGCCCACACGACGAGTCTTCTTGTAATGTTTGGCATATATTTATTGTACTAAACTTACGAGTTAACTGTCTGGTGTCCTACTCCATAACTTATCTTGCGCTACGGATTTACAAATGGGACAAAGGCAAATCCCGGATATTGGTTCACTTGCCATTCGCTATCATTGAGTTTAACTTCTTTATAAATAGAGCCCCCTTGCGGGTAGACCAATCGGCCGCCGACCTTGAGCTGTGCGCGCCACGCCTTGGGTACTTCTGTGACCTCTGCAGCAACAATAATGCCATCAAAGCCCCCCGCTACCTCTGCCTCCTTAGGCAAACCAGGTTCCGCGTTTTGGCAGTATAACTTCACCCTTTTTAAAAGTTCAGAATACTTCTCTAAATTTCCTTTGCCAAACTCATATAGATTCCTCACAAGTTCGATCGCATAGATCTGACCTTTTGTACCCACTATCTCAGCTAGCAACGCAGTTTGCCACCCAGACCCTGATCCCATATCCAATATATGATCGCCAGCTTGCGGAGAAAGAAGTTCGAGAAGAAATGCCACAGTATACGGCTGTGAGATTGTTTGACCTTCCCCAATTGGTAACGCAGTATCCTCGTAGGCAAGATCAATGACATCGCCCGGTACGAAATGCGCGCGATCAATCTTTGTAAACGCGCGGCGTATCGATTCTGAAACTATGACCCCATTCTTCACAAGAGATTTTACTAATTCATCCATAGCGATTATGTACTTTAATTATACTCCTCGGAATCCGAACCCGTCTTAAGTTTGCTGGCCGTCTGGTACGAAGTTGGAACCAGTTTACTGTAAAACAAGAGCTAAATAAGGAAAAGTAAAATTGTAAAAACGGCCACGAAACAAGCGAAAATTCCTACCACTTTGGCAAAAAAAGCTATAGCTTCTTGCTTTCTATTTTCCATGAGCAGGTATAACGGTTCAGATAAAAATAAATATCCCATAACTGCAGCCGATAATACAAAGAGGGAGAGCATTGTCATTGGAATAATTATAGTTTCGTTCTGGCTCTTTAAAGCAGAGGTAACGACTTGTACGACAAAAACTATAATAACAATATAGAGAATCGCTCCTAGGGCGTGTAAGAATGGTTTTCCCATATTTCTATTATACCAAACCTATAAAATACTAGCTGGCCGTCTGCCTCGCTCGCAGGCTATAGTCAAGGAATACGAAGTTGGAACGGAACTAATTAAGTGAATCTATTACTGATAGAAAAAACTCCTTATTCTTCTTGTGGGTTAATAATTCAACAACCTTGTCTTTACTAACCCATTTAGCTTCTTGGTTTTCCAGATCAAGTGGCTTCACTTCGAATTCTTCAGTCGTAAAAAGAAACATTGTTATGGTTTTGAGTTCAGAAAAATCGTCTCCTCCCTCCAAACTAATTTTATAGCGCTCATATTCTCCCAATTCTTTTACATAGTGAAGTTTATTTAAACTTGATTCTTCGTACACTTCTCTTTCTGCCGCCTGTCTTGCAGTTTCTCCCTCTTCTACATGTCCTTTAGGTAAAGACCATGATCTTCCTTTTTGATCTACCACAAGAACATCACCATCTTTGTTCAAAATGACCCCTCCTGCGCTATGCGTTTTCTTCAACCCTTTTCCCATATCTTTAGAATATTACCACGGGCTAGCCTCCTCGGTCTCGGAACCACCCCCACAAGACCACACAAGGCTTTTTTAAACTTTTTACTCTAGTATTCTGACCCATTTCGGAATGGTGTTAATTACATTCATATGGCTCAGAAAGATTCAGTGGCTCCAGAAGCTCATTCTTAGTATGAAAAGTATAGGTCCTTGTAACACAATATTTGCTTTCTGGATCAAATAAACTCACAAAACTGACTTTTATTACAACCAACTGCACATCGTTTAAAGCAACCTTATTCATTACCGTTTTTCTCATTGTGGAATCTTCTTGGTAAAGGACGCCGTGTAGAACCTGATTAAATGGTTCCCATTTTTTAGGGTTTTCAGGAAATGATATTTGATACCTTATGTTATTTATGGGGACAGCTCCCTTATTACTAAACTCTACTTCTTTAATGAAAAATGTTGAAGTCTCATCATACTTAAGAGAAATAAAATCCACACTAAGTAATGGGGTCTTGGAGGAATTTAATTCTTTTGAAGCGATATTTTTGAGTTCATTGTTAATTTGGTTTTGCCAAGTACCAATAAAAATTGCCGCCACAACGGCCATAATAGTGGCTATTGAAGAGATTGAGTCTAATACTCTATTATTCTCATTATTGCTAAACCAGTTCCAACGCATGATAATAGTATACTCTCTGGACTCCGAACATATCTCAAACTGGCTGCCGATTAGGGACTCGAACCCCAATAACATCCTCCAGAGGGATGTGTCCTACCGTTAGACGAATCGGCAATAGAAGGTACAATACCTGAAAATTAGAAGCTTTTCAATATTTCCGCTATAATTAAAATAATGAGGAAAAGGGATGGGGGACACAAATACATCTTCGTCGTGGGCGGAGTGATGAGTGGAGTGGGCAAGGGTATCGCCACTTCCTCTATCGGCGCCATTCTTCAATCAAAGGGTTTCAAAGTGAACCTGATGAAAGTCGACCCCTATCTGAATGTCGATGCCGGAACTATGAATCCCACCGAGCATGGAGAAGTATTTGTGCTCGACTCTGGACTCGAGACTGATCAAGACATGGGGAACTACGAACGCTTCTTAGGGCGCGAACTTGGTCCCGAAGATTACATGACGTCCGGCATGGTTTACCAGACGGTGATCGAGCGTGAACGCAATTTGGGCTACGGGGGCAGATTCGTCGAGGCGATTCCACATGTGCGCAACGAGATTATCGAGCGCATCAAGCGTTCTGCCCATCTTGGAAAAACCGACATTACAGTTATTGAAATAGGGGGCACGATAGGTGATTTCCAGAACGCGCTCTACATAGACGCGGCGCGTGTGACCAAGATGAAGAACCCGAAGGACGTGCTCTTTGTGATGGTCTCTTATCTGCCGGTACCCGCCACGATCGGCGAGATGAAAACGCGTCCCACGCAGCATGCAGTCCGTGAACTGAATTCTTATGGCGTTCAACCGGATATCATTTTGGCGCGCTCGACGCACGCGCTGGACCAAAAGCGTAAAGAAAAACTTGCGATTTGGTGCAACATAGCGCCGGATCATATCATCTCGGCGCCGGATATCGAAAGCATCTATGATGTGCCCATAAACTTCGAAAGAGACGGATTAGGTGAAAAGATTCTTAATTACTTTGACCTCAAGTCCCGCCAAGTGGATTTGGTCGCCTGGAAGACATTCGTCTCGAAAACCAGGTCGGCCAAGAAGGAAATTAAAATCGCGGTGGTCGGTAAATATTTCGACACCGGAGACTTCTTGCTCTCTGATGCCTACGTTTCTGTCATCGAAGCAGTCAAATTTTCTTCTTTTTGGCAGAATGTCAAACCCAAGCTTGTATGGATCAATGCCAAAGAATATGAAAGTGGCAGACGTAAAACTAGTGAGCTCAAAAGTTACGACGGAGTCATTGTACCCGGCGGGTTTGGTGTCTCTGGAGTGGAAGGTATCATCAGCGCGATAAAATTTGTCAGAGAGAACAAGGTTCCTTACCTCGGACTCTGTTACGGTATGCAATTGGCAGTTGTCGAATACGCAAGGACCGTTCTCGGTCTCAAAGGTGCCCACACGACAGAAATAAATGAGGGCACCAAACATCCGGTCATAGATGTCATGGCAGACCAAAGAGACAAGATAAAGGATGGCAAACTCGGCGGTACCATGCGGCTCGGCGCTTGGCCGGCTATTCTTAAACCAAAGACTATTGCCTTTAAAGCATACAAGACAAATAAAATTTTCGAGAGGCACAGGCATCGTTTTGAAGTCAATCCGGATTATGTCGAAAGACTGAGTAAAGCAGGCTTAATTTTCTCCGGTATGTCTCCGGATGGACGACTCTGCGAAATAGCCGAACTGCCGGAGAGCGTTCATCCGTTTTTTCTTGCGACGCAATTCCACCCCGAATTCAAGGCCCGACCACTCTCGCCGCATCCTCTCTTCTCCGCTTTTATTAGAGCTATAATAAGAAAAAAGAAATAACATGGACTTTCATCCTCTAGTCATACATTACCCCATAGCGTTTCTAACAACTTATGCGGTTTTTGAACTTTTGCGTTTCAGAAAATTATTGGATTTGCCGTACTGGTTTTATATGAAAGCGACGCTCGTCATCGTCGGAGAATTGGGAGCGCTTGCGACAGTGGTTGCCGCCTACACAAGTGCTGGTTTGGCGGGAGAAAGCGTTCTAGCGGACATGTATAAAAATTTCATCCTTATTACTACTGTCATTTTCGGTGTCATTACTCTAGCTTATCTTAAATGGCCCAAGATGTTAGAACCTGTAGTAATTGTTCCTCTCTCTTTCATTGGCCTATTTTTCATTGTTGTGGCCGGTGGACTCTTCGGCGCCACTGTCTACGGCACCCACTTCGACCCTTTCTTAGCTCCCATCTTCAAACTCATGAAGGTCTACTAAATCTTATAACGTATCTTTGAGAGATAAGCTTTCTCTGAGACCCAAGAAAATTAAAACTGCTAGGACAAAAAACATTATTTCATACGAGAACAAGTTGAGAGTCAAGATGCCGACAGTGATACCAAAAATGTTGCCTAGAGGACGAGATAATCTGAAGATAGAAAGAAGACCGGTGTCGTCTGCTTTCACATGTTTGAAAAAATAAGTTTCTGTCATAGTCTCGACCAGACTAGCACCAACACGTGAGATAAAGAGTATCACCATCCAGGCCCAAAATATTTTTCCTATAAATGGCATAAAGAGAAGAGAAAAACCAGTGATAAGAAGACCCATGCTCATCAACTCTTTCTCTCCCCAGAATCGATCAGCCAGCTCTCCTCCCATCCAATCAAAAAGGATAAAGGGCAGAAGCATGACAGTAAATATAATACCGAGCTCTGACCATTCGAAACCGAGAACCCGATTAAGGTAAATCGGAGTATAGATGATCATCAAACCATAGAAGAACTCGAGTACTAATCGAGTCAGTGTGACCCGCCTGATGTTTCTATCACAGCACCATACGCCGAAAGGTAGCTTAAGAGAGTGATGATAGGGCGCATGTGTCTTGTCTGTGTTTGATTTGAAGGAAAAGATTGCGAGGAAAATCGGCGGGATTAGAAGTAGCGCTGCCGCGGTATAAACAGGCTGGAATCCTTGCCACATTGTAGCCAAAAGGGCTAAGATAAATGGCCCCATAGCTACGCCGAGACTAATGAAAGTAAGGTAGATACCCCGAATCTCTCCCGTTTTATTGTCTGTTGAAATTTCTTCAAGAAAAATATCCAGACAATAATAAGTCATTGGTATAAGACAGGAATAGATAATCGAAGAGACTGCAACTGTCAGGGCTGTAGTGGCTAGAGCCATAAACGAGGAACTAGCTAAAACTAGAATAAGAGAAAAGTAGAAGAAAACTCGTTTACCTAAAGATCTAATGAGCTTGGGAGCAAATAAGAAAAAAATGATACTGCCGATTGCCCCGAGAAGTAATAAGAAACTAACGGCATTTGGTTCAAAGAAGTCGCTTAAAAAGGAAGAGTGAACATAGAGAATGACACCGTAGTGGACGGAGAGGAAAAAAACGGAGCCAAAGATAGATACAAATCGCATCACGCTCCTAAAATGACAGGGATAACTATTGGTTTTTTGGCGGTGCGCTGGAAGAGGAAACGAGAAATGTCTTCGGTGACAGCATTCTTGGCGTAATCAAAATTAATGGGATTCATGCCTACGGTTGTACCTTCTATCGAACGTCTGATGATCCCTCGTGCCTCGGACAGGAGCTCTTGGGATTCACGCAGATAGACAAATCCTCTTGCGATAATGTCCGGCGACTTTTTGAGCCGGCCCGTCCTAGCGTTGACCAGGGCGATGACGACAAAGATCCCGTCTTCGGCAAGCATCTTTCTGTCTCGGATGACCACTTCCGAGATGTCGCCTATGGAAAGACCTTCCACCACCATGTCTTCGGAAGGCGCTTTCTCCGACAGTTTGACAAACCGAGCTCCCTTATCTTGAATCTCAATGATACTGCCGTTGTCTGGTACGATAATATTCTCGCGTGGACAGCCAAGACTAGCAGCTAGCTCGGCGTGCATCTTAAGCCGGAAATGGTTCCCGTGAATGGGCATGAAATATTTGTACGGAATTTGCTTGTGAACCCATTCCAGTTCGCCACGCTTGCCATGACCAGAAGTATGCACGTCTGAGTCGATGTAGGTGATAATTTTTGAGTCGTGGCGATAGAGATTATCTTTGAGCTTGGCAATGGCACGTTCATTGCCTGGGATAGCAGAGGAAGAGAGGACAATGGTATCAGAGCGTTCCAGACGGACAAATTTATGGGTCTTGTTGGACATGCGCATGAGAGCGGCAAACTCCTCGCCCTGCGCGCCGGTAGTGATAATCATAATCTTGTTCGGAGGATATTTGGTCATATCTTCTATAGGAATAATGTGGCTGGTGTCGACAAGATTGAGATGTTTGATAATCTCGACATTCGTTTTCATGCTCCGGCCCTCAATGATCACTTTCCTCGAGTAGTGCTGGGCCATTTTTATAAATTCAATCACTCGTTCAACTTGAGTGGCGAAAGTAGCCAAGATGATTCGCCCGGGCGCCGAAGCTACGATGGCGTCTATGTTTTTTAAAATGTAAGACTCTGGTAATGAGAATCCCGGCTGTTCGATATTGGTCGAGTCCATAGCGAAGAGCAAGATATTGCGATCGTGAAAGAGTTTGTATTGTCCTACTTCCTTTTCGGTCGGCACACCATCTTCGTTTTCGATACGCACGTCGCCAGTGTTGACGATATCTCCGTAAGGAGTCTCGATGATCACGCCGGTAGAATCCGGGATGGAATGAGTCACACCGAAAAAGCGAACCTTGAGATTTTTAGTCAGGGGAATAGATTTATCATTCATGTCGACAATTCTGATATCAAGCGGGGCGAGATGGGGAAATTCTACCTGTCGCTTTTGAATTAAGAGGGCGCCGAATTCGCGAGTATAGATAGGCGGGTTGCCAAGCCGGTCGATCACGTAAGGGATAGCACCGATATGGTCGAGGTGTCCGTGAGTAATCACAATGGCGCGGATTCGATCTTTACGTTCCTCGAGGTATTTGGTATTCGGCAAGATATAGTCGATACCGGGAGTCTCGTAGTCGGTAAATTTGATGCCGACGTCCGCCACGATAATATCTTCACCGAATTCTATCACTGTCATGTTCCTGCCGATCTCTTCCACCCCGCCGAGCGGGATTATTCTGATACTGTCTCCGAGAGCAGGAATAATATCGTGGGGCTTTTTGACGACTAAGGGCGCATTCGACCTTCTTCGAATGTTCTTATGTCGCAGGCCTGCCATAAATATATTGTTCATGCTTCTTTAAATTTTAGTTCACAAATATTTTCCAAACTTTGTCTGTTTCGATATACCAATCTGTGATGCTAAGAAATCTGTCTTGAGAAACCGTCAATGAGTCAAGACCGATCGCTTCTATCTTTTCTGGCACGATGTAAAGAAAACTTGGTGTGTAGAGAAAGACCGCTGGCACGTCCCTTTCTATTTCTTTGGCGAAGGCCTTATAATTTTCTTCTACCACTTCAGGATCATTGGCACTCCTCGCGTTGTCGAGGTACTTGTCGGCGCGGCTGTTGGCATAAAGGGCGATATTCAGTCCCGGGTCGGCTCTTTGCGAAGAATGCCAGAACGGATAGAGGTCCGTATCTCTGCTGACTATTTCGCCGAAGAGAAGGGCTTGGAAGTTTCTCGGACGAATAACGCTTTGGTTGAGCTCACCAATTTCGAAGACTACAATATCGACTTTCGCTCCTAACTTCTCCCACGCAATGACCAGCTCATTTGCCACTTGCTGAAGTTCTGGAGCGTCACTGGTAGAGATTGAAAACGACAAGGACATTGTACCAGAGGAAGATTTCTTTTCAAGTATGCCTGTCTTCGGGTTTGTCTGCCAACCCGCTTTGGCCAGAAGTTCTTTAGCTCTACCCAGCCTCTCGGCTGGCGTAAGTTTGTTGTCTTCCTGACTTGTCCAGGAGTAGATACCAGCCGGCATTGGGCCAGTGATGGCAGTAGCATATCCACCGAGAATTTTCTCGATTATTTCTTCCTTGGGACTGGTGAGATTAAGCGCTTGACGTACCTCCTTGTTTAAAAGCGCTCTAGATTGGCTTTGGTTGAAGAAGACGGCGAAAACGCGAGGGAGAGGAGAGGAGATGACGCGCGAACCGCCTGTTTGGAGCTCAAGTATTTTCTCTGGCGAGATGCCACCGATACTTTCTACCTCTCTACTATTAAAGGCCTCAATGAGGGTGATTTCACTTGGATAGAATCTAAAAACTAAATGTTTTATAAACGGCACTTTATTTGACACTTTTTCGAAGGGAGCCAGTTCGTATAAATTTGGTATGCCGCCAGGGTTCCTCTCCACCTTTTCTACCTTGTACGGTCCTGAACCGATCGGGAGAGTATTGAACTGACTAAAAGAAAACTCATCGAGAGAAACATTCTTCCAAATATGTTTTGGTAAAATTCCGATTGTGAGGTTGTAAATAAAGGGAGTATAAGCCTGCTTGAGAGTAAATGAAACAGTTCTCTCACCAATCTTTTCTAACGCGATGCCATCCCAGTTGCCTCTTTTGGGACTCTTGATACTCGGGTCGGTAATTTTTTGTATAGTAAAGATGAGATCGTCTGCCGTTACGAGCGTGTCATCGTGGAAACGGACGTCTTCGCGAAGGCGGACCGTATAAGTCCGGCGGTCATCGGAAATAGTCACTTCCTCGGCCAAATCATTTTCTATCTTGCCTTCCGGAGTGATACGCACTGGACCAGAGTAGAGAAGAGAAACGAGGTTCTTGTCTGCTTCAGAGATCGCGAGCACCGGATTAATGAAGCGGGGATTGCCGACCACTCCTTCCGTCAAAGTACCGCCTCGCGAAGGCACTTCGACGAGAAAAGTGTCGCTTACTTTCCACAAAAGAGAAACGCCGGAGAGCAAAAAGACAGCAGTGAGAAAATAGAAGACAGCTTTTTCTGCTATGGTCAAGGAATGCAAAACTCTGCGTATCGAACGTTCTTTTGACATGCCGAAACGCCTCAAGAGAAGCGCTCGTAATTCTTTGTAATTCATCCCGTTAGAAGATGTTTAAAATTTCTTACTTGTGGTGAGCTTGTTTATCCTGAGCTTGTCGAAGGGTCGAACTAGCGGACAAGAAGGAGGCTCGCGAAAGCAGAGATGGCAAAGAGGGCAGCCACTACTAAAGTGCCGTTGAAAAGAATTTTTTCAAGTCCGCGGCGCATGAAGCGCCCTCCTAGCGCGCTGTCTCCTCCAAAAGCCGCACCGAGGCTTGCTTCTGAACGCTGGAGGAGTACTCCCGCTACAAGAAGGAGACTCAAAAAAATCTGAATGTAGGGAAGAATCTGAGCCATTGTCTGTACAAAACCATATTAGCACAATTGGGAATGAAGACGCAAACGATCTAGTCTCTATGTTTGACTTTAGAAATCTTTCGTATACAATGTGCGGGCGATTAGAAGTTTTACAAAACAATATGCAGAAAAAAACTATAAAAACTAAGGCCCAAATCAAGCCCTTCGGCGACAGGGTGTTGGTTTGTCCTTTTACTGAAGATGCCCTTCGACAAGCTCAGGGTAAAAAGTCCTCTTTAGATTTAATCCTCCCCGAATCAGTCACTAAAGAGAAGTCCGCTCAAGGCAAAGTGCTGGCAGTCGGGGAGGGGAAGTGGGTAGAAGGTAAGTTAGTGCCGATACGTCTCAAAGTTGGCGATGTAGTCTTTTTTTCCAAATACGGATACGACGAGGTTGAACAGAATGGCGAGGAACTTTATCTTTTGAAAGAGGACAGTATTCTAGCAGTCATTAAATAAACTCTCATGGCAAAACAAATTCTCTTCAATCAAGATGCCCGCGAAGCGCTCAAGCATGGAGTAGATAAAGTGGCCAATGCGGTTAAGATTACCATAGGACCCCGAGGCCGAAATGTGGTGTTGGACAAGGGCTACGGCGCGCCTACTGTCACTAACGACGGCGTGACTATCGCCAAGGACATCACCCTTAAAGACAAGTTTGAAAACATGGGTGCCGAGATTGTGAAGGAAGTAGCGTCTAAGACCAATGAAACCGCAGGTGATGGCACCACGACATCGGTGATTATTACTCAAGCGCTCGTCGAGACGGGTTTCCGGAAATCTCTAGTGGGAGCAAATTCCATGGGTATTCGCCGAGGCATCGAGACAGCCACGCGCGACGCTATCGAGACGCTCAAAAAAATGAGCAAACCGATTAAAGCAGATAATGAAGTGAGACAAGTGGCTACTATTGCCGCCGAGTCGCCAGAGATTGGCGCCATTATTGCCGAGACTATAAAGAAGATCGGCAAGGACGGTGTCGTCACTGTTGAAGAGTCACAAACTTTTGGTGTCGATTCGGAAATAGTCGAAGGGCTCGAATTTGATAAGGGATACCTTTCTCCTTACATGATTACCAACGCTGAGCGCATGGAGGCGGAGTATCGCGACCCGGCTATTCTCGTGACTGACAAAAAAATTTCGATTATCAAAGATATCCTACCGCTCCTGGAGAAATTAGCGGCGAGCGGCAAGAAAGACTTAGTGATTATCGCCGAGGATGTGGACGGGGAAGCGCTGACGACTTTTGTCGTGAATAAACTGCGCGGTAGTTTCAACGTGCTGGCAGTCAAAGCGCCCGGTTACGGTGACAGAAAGAAGGAGATGCTTCAAGACATTGCCGCGACCATCGGAGCCAAAATGATTTCGGAAGAATTGGGCATCAAGTTTGAAAATGCGGAACTGGCGATGCTCGGCCGGGCCTCGCGAGTGATCTCAACCAAGGACAGTACAATTATTGTGGGAGGAAAAGGCAAGAAGTCGGAGATAGAAGCGAGAGTAGAGAGCCTGCGTACTCAAAGAAAAAATACCACCTCAAAATTTGATATAGAAAAGCTTGACGAGCGCATCGGTAAACTCACGGGTGGAGTGGCTGTCATTAAGGTTGGCGCTGCCACAGAAACCGAGATGAAATATCTTAAACTCAAAATTGAAGATGCCGTCAACGCTACCAAAGCGGCTATCGCCGAGGGTATTGTCGCCGGCGGCGGCAGTGCTCTGGCAAAGGTCTCAAAAAAAATCGAGGCTAAATACAAAGAATCGAAGGAAGCAAAATCCGCCCATGAAAACGCCGAGGCAGCTGAATTCGCTGCTGGCTACATGGCTGTCATAGAAGCACTTAAAGAGCCACTTCGACAAATTGCTAAAAATGCAGGCAAAGAGGATGGTGTCGTGCTCTCCGAAGTGCTAAAGAGTGAGGCGAACGCTGGTTATGACGCTCTAGCCGACACTTTTGTGAGAGATATGTTTGAAGTGGGTATTATCGATCCGGTTAAAGTAACAAGGTGTGCTCTGGAAAATGCCACTTCCGCAGTCGCTATTCTTCTCACCACCGAAGTGGCTATCGCCGACGAACCGAAGGAAGAGACGTCGTCATCTGGTGGACAAGGGGCTGTCATGGATTACTAGGAGTATGGTAGAATAGTGGGGTGACAGAAACAGAAAAGGAAGAGAAAAAAGTGGTGCTCGTCGAGGACGACTCTCTCATGTCGAGTATTCTGGCCACCCATTTAATCAAAGAGGGATTTGCCATCGTTTCTGTGACAAACGGAACGCAAGCGTTTGAACGCATTCAGGCCGAACAACCCAGCATTGTGCTACTCGATATTGTTTTGCCGGGAGTAGACGGTTTCAATGTCTTGCAGAAATTAAAGCAAGAAGAATCGACTAAATCGATTCCCGTGCTGATTCTTTCTAATCTAGGAAGTGAGGAGGAGATCCAGCGTGGCATGGATTTGGGCGCGGAGGCTTATCTCGTCAAGGCAAACAGTATGGTCGAGGAGATCACGAGCAAGGTTCGAGAAATCCTCAACAAAAAAAAGAGCACTTAATAGTGTTATAATATCAGCATGTCACCAATATTCATTATCTTGGGCATTATTGCCGTAGTGGTTCTCTGGGTTATCTTTGCTTACAATAGCTTCGTCCGTTTTATCAATAGAGCCAAAGAAGCTTGGGCCGATATTGATGTCCAGCTCAAGCGTCGCTACGATCTCATTCCTAATCTCGTCAATACCGTCAAAGGCTACGCCACGCATGAATCAAGTGTCTTCGAAAACGTTACCAAAGCTCGTACCGCTGCCATGGGAGCAGGAAACCTGGCGGAGAAAGGTCAAGCAGAAAATATGCTCACCGGCGCGGTCAAATCAATTTTCGCTCTGGCCGAAGCTTATCCGGATTTAAAGGCAAACCAGAATTTTCTTGAACTTCAGAAAGAGCTTTCTGATACCGAAAACAAAATTCAAGCGGCCCGTCGCTTCTACAACACCAACGTTCGCGACCTCAACACCAAGATCGAGTCTTTCCCGAGCAATATTATCGCCAGCGCCTTCCGCTTCTCTAAAATGGAATTCTTTGAACTCGAAGAAGCGGGCGCACGCGAACCGGTTCGCGTGAATTTCTAATTTTCAGTTTCCAATTTTCAATAAATTTTCATTGAAAATTATAAATTTTAAATTGAAAATTCATGAATCTTTACACTCACCAAGATAGTAATATCTGGAAAACCTGGATATTGATGGCGCTTTTCTTTGTCATTGTTATTATTCTCGGCTGGTTCTTATCGATTTTTTATGGCAACACGAGTATCCTCGTTGTAGCAGTGCTCTTAGCGATTTTCATGAACGTATTCTCGTATTGGTTCTCCGATAAAATCGTGCTCGCGCTCCATAAGGCCAAGCCGGCCACACGACAAGAATCCTTCGATCTCTGGAATGCCGCCGAGAATCTCTCTATCACCGCAGGACTGCCCATGCCTCGGCTCTACGTTGTGGACGACGCGGTGCCAAACGCCTTTGCCACCGGGCGGGACAAGAAACATGCGGTGGTAGCAGTCACGACCGGCTTGCTAAGAATTCTTGATAAAAACGAGCTAGAAGGAGTGGTGGCCCACGAACTTTCCCACATTGGCAATCGCGACATGCTGCTTTCAACCGTGGTTGTGGTGATGGTGTCTCGACCGTGGTCGTAGTGATGGTGGGCTTTGTGGCTCTGTTATCGGATTTCTTTCTCCGTTCGCAATTATGGGGCGGCAATCGTAGTCGAAACAATAATGGAGGAGCGATTTTGTTGGTGATCGGTCTTATCCTAGCCATCCTCACACCCATTGCCGCCACTCTTATCCGCCTGGCAATCTCGCGCAAGCGCGAATTTCTGGCTGACGCTACTGGCGTACTCTTGACTCGCTATCCGGAAGGATTAGCCAGCGCTTTGAAAAAGATTAGCGCTACTGCCGTACCGATGCGATCGGCTAACAACGCGACAGCTCACCTTTTCATCGCTAACCCCTTCGGGGCACAGTCAACTTCCGGTTTTCATAAACTTTTTATGACCCACCCACCCGTTGAAGAAAGGATCAGGGCTCTGACTGGAGTTTCTCATTAATTTGAATGATGTGGACAAAGAACTTCATAGGATTGTCACGACATGTCTAGTTTATAAACCAGACTTCACTTATCTTGTGGTCAAAAGGGCATTGTATAAAAAAGTGATGCCCGGCAAATGGACTATCCCGGGTGGGGGACTCTCAGTAGATGATTATGTAGATACTCCTTCGAGTACTAGAGAAGCCAAGCAGTGGTACGGGGTTCTGGAGCAATCGCTTCGTCGGGAGATAAAAGAGGAGACCAATCTGGAAATAGGTAAACCAGAATCCTTGACCGACCTAACCTACATTAGGCCAGACGGTATCCCGATATTGTGTCTCTCATATTTTGCCTCTTATATTACGGGTGAAGTCAAACTAAACGAAGAGGCTACTCGATTTGCTTGGATTACCGCTGACAAGGCGGAAGAATACGACTTTATCGATGGTATCTCGGGGGAGATAAAAGAGGTCGATAAGATTCTAAAAGAGAGAAAAGTGAGTTAGTATGCTCTCTACTGAGGAGGCGTCGCATAGCGGCCTAGTGCGCACGCTTGGAAAGCGTGTAGGGTGCAAGCCCTCGAGAGTTCGAATCTCTCCGCCTCCGCTTTTTTGGTTTGATTTTTCTTGCTATTTTTGATAATGTACTCAAGGCAGTGTCCAAAAACTTGACAAGGAGGGGAGAAGACTTATGGATGAGCAGACAGGTTTGTTCTTGATCGGCTACGTCGGCTTGTTGTTGCCAGCTGGCGTCGGTTTCTTCTGGATGGGGAACTTGCTCTACAGCAAGAAGAATGTCACGCGTCACTGGCTGTATGCTGCAGCTCTTCTCGTCCTGATGGCAAGTGTGGCGTTTTTCTTCCGAGGAGGATCTCCGCAAGGTACTTTCTTCGCTGTGTTGCTGCCGCTGCCAGGGTGTGCTGTCGGAGCAATGCTTGGTGGAATTTTCGGTCAGTTTTTTCCCGAGAATCACCAGCAGGAGGACAAGACCGGCTAGTTGTTTTCAAGTCCTCACAAACGTGAGGCGAAAATTCCAACCCATCGGTTGGTCGGTCAGCCCACAAGCTGACCGTTTTTCTTTTTCATAATTCAAAGAGTGAGAATTTGCCGCCCCATCCTTCGCCAAGGCTACGGAGAGCAAAGCAAAGAAAAACTTGCTTGTCCGCCATAGCCCGAAGGGCGACGGCGGGAAATCGTCTGTAATTTGCAATGTTATACTAAAAAGGTCGATAATTAAATCGTAAACTAAAGAGAATAAAATATGAATCCAAACAAAGCATTGTGGGAGAAAGGTGATTTTACCGAGATCTCCGTCTTCATGCGTCAATCTGGAGAAGCACTCGTTAAGTCTCTCGAGATAACGACGCCGTCGCGAGTTTTGGACCTTGGTTGTGGAGATGGCACCACGGCAGTTCCTCTAGCCCTTTTAGGGGCTGAAGTTGTTGGAATAGACATTGCCAAGAATCTCGTTGATGCCGGGAACAAACGGGCCACGGAGATGGGTCTCGCGAATCTGACATTCCAGGAGGGAGATGCGAGCAACCTACAGGAAGTGGTCGACCATTCGTTTGATTTGACGCTTTCAATATTCGGCGCCATGTTTGCTCCCAAGCCCTTTGACGTGGCCAAGGAGATGGTCCGTGTCACAAAGCCGGGTGGTCGTATTGTGATGGGTAACTGGATCCCGAACGATCCAACTTCATTCGTATCACAGCTGTTGAAAATAAGTTCATCATTTACGCCCCCTCCTCCTGAAGGATTTGTCAGTCCAATGACGTGGGGTGTGGATACTCACATCATCGAGCGTTTTGGCCAGGCCGGCGTGCCTAAGGAGAAAATTTCCATGGTTAGAGACACGTACTCCTTTATATCACCTGACAAAAGCCCGGCAGAATTCATCGAATTATTGGAACGATTCTACGGCCCGACAATGAACGCATATGAGGCGGCAGAAAAGAGCGGAAAAGTGGAAGAGCTCCATAACCAACTTTTAGAACTAGCGAAAACACAGAACAAGAGCACGGACGGTAGCACTTCAATACCTGCCACCTTCTTGCGAGTGACTGTCAATCTTTGAAAAGCTTGAAAATAAAAGAATCTCTTAAAAAAGTCTGGGCTGATAATCCGATAGTCAGAAAAACTACAGGCGTAGTACTCGTTATTATTGGTCTCATTTCCATTATTACTCCGCTTACACCCGTGGGATTTCTTCTGCTACTAGGCTTGGAAATTTTGGGAATTAGAATTTTGGTCTGGGATAAACTAAAGAGTTGGTTTAAAAAATAATACGTTATAATGACGATGTGAAGATTGTCAATTCAAAAAAACTCTCAACTACCGCGATGCGCATCGCGGCCCTGCAAATTGCCGAAGCGGGGCTCTCGGCGATAGATAGCAGAAATATTATAAAAGAAGTTTTGTCGTATGGAGAAAATTTGGTCAAAGTTAGGGATAAAGAATTTGTTTTGAAAAAGGGAAGTAAGCTTCTGGTAATTGGCGTGGGCAAATGTGCTATCGAAGCGGCGCAAGCGGCTGAAGAGATTCTGGGCGATTCTATTACAGGCGGTCTGGTGCTTGATACCCGAGAAAATAATATCTGTGAATTCAAGAAGATAGAGTGCTTCAAGGGTACACACCCTATGCCTTCGGATAAAAATGTGGCCGCTACCAAGCGGATAATGGAGATACTGAAAGGGCTCTCGCCAGAAGACCTCGTCATCTTCCTCATCTCTGGCGGCGGCTCCACCCTGCTCTGTCTGCCAGAAGAAGGGGGGCAATGTGTCGATGAGCAGCTCATCTTGAGCCAGCTTTTTATCGCCGGAGCATCTATCCAAGAGATAAACACTGTTCGCAAACACATATCTCTGGCTCGTGGCGGACACCTGGCGCAAGCCGCTTATCCGGCAAGAATTATCTCACTTATTTTCTCCGATGTTCCTAGTAATGACATGAGCGTCATTGCCTCTGGTCCAACTGTTATGGATAAATCGACTATTGCTGACGCAGAAGTCGTGCTTAAAAAATACGATGTCCTAACGAAATGTGGTCTTGAGCATTGTGGATTGATAGAGACACCGAAAGAAGCGAAATATTTTAAAGACGCTTACAACACTGTAGTGATATCCAACGACAGAGCTCTGGCAGTCATGTCAGAAGAAGCAGAAAAACTCGGGTATCATCCGGAGATAAAAGAGTCGAGCATGACGGGCGAAGCGAGAAATGTTGGTCAGCACATTGCGGAGAAATTAAGAGAAACCCCTCCCGGGTCGGCTCTGCTCTACGGCGGAGAAACCACTGTAGTCATCACCAACACAGACGGTAAGGGAGGTAGAAACCAGGAACTCTGTCTATCCGCCCTTCTATTTTTACCGCATAAAGACTCTCTAATCATGGCTCTGGCCTCCGACGGGCGAGACAACGGCCCTTATGCTGGCGCTATAGCTGACGGGGAAACACTTATGAAAGCGGAGTCCGAGGGATTAAAACCAGAAGAATTTTTAGACAGCAATAACTCCAGCGTGTTCTTTGAAAAGACCGAGGATTACCTCATAATGGATAGTACCGGATCCAATGTATCCGATCTCGTGGTGGCTCTGTCAAAACCAAAATAGTTTTTATTCAAAATGTCCAAGCAAAATAACAAATTGGTCTGCCCTATGGAAGAAGTAGGCATATCCGATGTTGCACTTGTTGGCGGTAAAAATGCTTCTCTGGGTGAAATGCTCAAAAATCTTGGATCTAAGGGAATTAAAATACCGTCGGGCTTCATCGTCACGGCAGATGCTTATCGAAAATTTCTCTCCGATACCGGTTTGGACAGTACGATAAAAAAGATTCTAACCGGCCTAGATACCAGTAACTTAAATGATTTAGAGAGAAGGGCCCGGAAAGTTCGTGGGAAGATGACGGCAGCCAAATTACCCGAAGATTTGCAAGACGAAATCAAGAAAGCGTATAAGGAAATGGAGCATAAGTACGGCAGAGCCGTGGATGTTGCCGTGCGTTCCAGCGCCACAGCCGAAGACTTGCCCGGAGCGAGTTTCGCCGGAGAACATGACACTTATCTGGGAGTCAGGGGATCCGCCGGAGTACTAAAGGCCGTCAAATCGGCTTTCGCCTCACTTTTCACCGAGAGAGCCATTTCTTATAGAGTGGATAAGGGCTTTGACCACTTTCAAGTAGCACTCTCCGTGGGGATACAAAAGATGGTCCGTTCAGACTTGGCTTCGTCGGGAGTGATGTTTACTCTCGACACCGAATCCGGTTTTAAAGATTTAATTATCGTGAACGGCTCATGGGGCCTGGGAGAGACTATCGTCCAAGGAGAAGTAACGCCGGACGAATTTCTGGTTTTTAAAAAGATGATGGACTCGGGTAAGAGCCCGATTATCTCGCGCGAATTGGGCAGTAAGGGCTCCAAACTCATATATAGAAGCGCCACCGACAAGGTAACCAAGCGGACCAGATTGGTAGCCACGTCCAAGGAAGAAAGAGAAAGCTTCGTATTAAATGAAGACGAGATAAACTGCTTAGCCAAGTGGGGCGGGGCAATAGAGGAACACTACAGCGAAAGGGCAGGAAAATGGACACCCATGGATATCGAATGGGCAAAAGATGGCAAGACCGGAGAATTATTCATCGTCCAGGCCAGGCCGGAGACTGTTCACGCCGGCCGCGATTTTTCTAAAATAAAGGAATACAGGAGAAAAGGAGAAGGCGAAGTGCTTGTGCGCGGCGCTTCAGTGGGAAGTAAAATCGCCTCCGGCCAAGCTAGGGTGATTATGGACGCCAAAAATATGAACAAGTTTGTTCAAGGCGAGATTCTAATAACCGACATGACCGACCCCGACTGGGAACCGATTATGAAAATTGCCTCGGCCATCGTGACAGACAAGGGCGGCAGAACTTCTCACGCCGCTATTGTCTCTAGAGAACTTGGCATACCGGCGATTGTCGGTTCGGAATTGGCTACTAAAAAGATTAAAACGGAAGATATGATTACCGTGGATACCACCGGTTCGGAAGGTGTAGTGTTCAAGGGCCAAATACCTTTTGAAATAATAGAACAAGACGTAGGTAATATTCCAAAGCCGGAGACTAAAGTGATGCTCAACATTGCGACTCCCGATACCGCCTTCGAGAAATCATTTTTGCCGAATCAGGGCGTCGGCCTGGCTCGGGAGGAATTTATTATCGCTTCAAATATAGGAATACATCCTATGGCCCTCTTCGACTATGAGCACTTGCCGACCGTCTTGAAAAGTAAGATTGAAAAAAAAACCACTGGTTGGCACGACAAGAGAAATTTCTATATCGATAATTTGGCCTACGGGATAGCCAAGATCGGCGCCGCCTTCTATCCTCATCATGTCATAGTGCGTTTTTCCGACTTCAAGACCAATGAGTACCGAACTTTGCTGGGAGGCGAGATGTATGAACCCAATGAAGAGAATCCAATGCTCGGCTGGCGCGGAGCCTCGCGATATTATGACCCCAAATTCAAAGAAGCTTTCAAGATGGAATGCCAGGCCTTAAGAAAGGTGCGCGAAGGCATGGGTCTAGAAAATGTCATACCAATGGTACCGTTCTGTAGAACTCCGGATGAAGGCAGAAAGACAAGGGACATTATGAATGAGATGGGCCTTAAGGGACCGGTCTACGTCATGTGTGAGATTCCTTCAAACATTTTACTCGCCAATCAATTCTTAGATGTCTTCGATGGTATGTCCATCGGCTCCAACGACTTAACACAGCTTGTCTTGGGACTCGATCGCGATTCTGGCACAGTAAGCCATGTAGCCAATGAAGACAACGAGGCAGTGAAATTGATGATTGGCGAGGTGATTAGAAAATGTATTGAGAGAGAAAAATATATCGGCATATGCGGCCAGGCACCATCGGACCATTCCGGTTTTGCCGCCTTTCTGGTTCGGGCTGGCATCAAGAGTATTTCCCTTAATCCAGATACAATTATTAAAACCACTATCGCCATATTCGAAGAGGAACAAAAGATAAAAGCGGATAAAAATAATTGATATGAAAATAGGATTTTTCGGCCCAAGATTTAATGAAAAGGAAGAACTGGAGAAAAAGCTCCAACAAGCGGGAATAACGTCAGACGTTTACTTCAGCGAGCAGGTGATTGATGAAGAACATCTACCGGAGAACAAGAATTTCGATATTTTGTGCGTCTTCACGGATTCCACTATAAACGCCAAGGTGTTCGAAAGTTTGCCGGCACTCAAGTTTATCGCCCTAGAGGCTACAGGCTTTGACAACATAGACTTGAAAGCAGCTGGTGAAAAGGGCGTGCTTGTCTCTAACGTCCCATCTTATGGAGAGAACACTGTGGCCGAATTTACCTTCGGTCTGATCCTCAACCTATCCAGAAAAATATTTGAATGTGTAGACCAGGTCAAAGAGGCGGGTAGCTTCCAACTGGATTCTCTCTCCGGCTTCGATCTGGCCGGCAAAACGCTGGGGGTAGTGGGTACGGGCCATATCGGCAAACATGTCATAAAAATTGCTAAGGGTTTCGATATGAAAGTACTTGCTTTTGACGCATATCCCAATGAATCTTTATCCGGAGAGTTGGGCTTTACCTATGTGTCCTTACCTAAATTATTGGCGGGAAGCGATATTGTTACCTTACATGTACCCTATATGAAGGAAACCCATCACCTTATTAGCACAAAGGAATTTGAACAGATGAAGAATGGGTCTTATATAGTCAACACTTCGCGGGGAGCGGTAATTGATACCGCCGCCTTGATCAAAGCCCTGCGAGACAAGAAGCTTGCCGGCGCAGCGCTCGATGTCTTGGAAGAAGAGGGAGTTGTCAGAGATGAGATGGAATTTCTCAAGAGAGGCCGTACCGAAGAGCACGACATGAAAACTGTATTGGCAAATCATATCTTGATAGACATGCCAGGCGTACTTATTACTCCGCACAATGCCTTTAATTCTCGCGAAGCTTTCCAAAGAATAGAAGACACTACCGTCTCAAACATAAAATCATTTTTAGACGGTAAACCGGATAATATTGTAAAAGCTAAATGAGCAAGATTAAAGCCTGCCAAGCAAGAAAAATTCTTGATTCCAGAGGAGACTGGACTATCGAGTCGGAAGTAACACTAGAAAGTGGCGTCTCGGCTTCGGCAAGTGTTCCTCAAGGCAAATCTACCGGCTCACGCGAGGCTATATCTCTGCCAGCCGCACAGGCGCTAATAAACGTTGATACTCGCATCAATGAAGTCCTGAAGGGTATGGAGGTGAGAGACCAAGGTGGAATAGACCGTAAAATGTTGGAGCTTGACGCCACCCATAATAAATCAAATCTCGGAGCCAATGCCATATTAAGCATTTCATTAGCCACAGCCAGGGCCGCAGCACAGGAAGCCGGCTCACCGCTCTGGTCGCACTTGAGAAACTTGTACGGAGACAAGATAGACCATAAGGCCCCGCGGCTTTTCGCTAATTGCATTAATGGTGGGGTGCACGCAGGTTCTGGCTTGGAGCTTCAGGAATATGTCGTAGTGCCTAAGTTTGACACTATTCGCGAGAGTGTTGATTTCGTGACGGAGTTTTATAAAAAGTTAGGAGAAATATTGGCCGAAGCATTTGGCCCGACGGCAACAGAAGTGGGGGACGAAGGCGGCTTTACCCCGTATATGACCGATAGCATTGCTCCGCTCCAATATATGAAGCAAGCATTATCGGAACTCGGGGCGGAGAACAAAGCGGAACTCGGCATAGATGCTGCCGCAAGCAATATCAAGAGAAGCTCCGATGAATTAAATAAGTGGTACAGAGAAATGAGGGACAAGTATAATTTATTCTATATAGAAGACCCTTTCGGGGAAAATAACATGGACAACTTCGTCACTCTCGCTCGCGAGTTCGGTGGCCGGCCGATGATTATAGGCGACGATCTGACCACCACCGACTCAAGAGAGATAGAGAAGGCGGCATTGGCCGACGCCATAAACGGCGTGGTCATCAAATACAATCAGATTGGCACTTTGACGGAGACGTTTGAGGCTATTCGTACCGCAAAAAAACATAAATTATTTCTAATCGTTTCCCACCGGAGCGGAGAGACGGACGACGCTTTTATCGCCGATCTTGCTTGGGCGGTCGCGGCTGATGGTATCAAACTTGGAGCTCCGACTCGCGGTGAGCGAGTCGCCAAATACAATCGACTACTAGAAATAGAGGAAAACAGGCCCTTTACAAAATTTTGATTATAGACTATAATGGGGGTATGTAAGGTTCTCGTTGAGAGGTTACTTTAGGTTAATCCGAGAGAGAGCGCGAGATGAGATCGGCCCGGCACTTACATAGTTAACATAATGCTGGCACAAATAAAATGGCAACAAAGCTATACGTCGGTGGAATTCCTTATTCCACGACAGAAGCAGCCTTAAGCGAATTGTTCGCTAAAGCTGGATCTGTCTCCTCTGCGTCAATTATCATTGACCGCATGACCGGCAGAAGCAAAGGTTTCGGATTCGTCGAGATGTCAAATGATGATGAAGCTCAAGCGGCTATCAACATGTACAATGGTCAAGACTTCGAAGGAAGAAAGTTGACTGTCAATGTTGCTCGCCCGCTAGAGCCTCGCGCCCCTCGCGATCGCCGACCTATGTAAGTAAACAAAAAAGCCCCGCAAGGGGCTTTTTTGTTATAATAGGAAAGTGAAAAATTTCTTTTTTCTGATTTTGGGATTAATAGTCGTCTTCGGGTCGATTTTTTTGTTTTTTACACGACCTGTGGACAATAATATCCAGAGTAAAATCATAAAGATAAACGATACAAGCCTGAAAGTTGAAGTTGTGGATACTCCAGAAACACGGGAACGAGGCCTCTCTGGAAGGGAATCTTTGGCTCGTGATACGGGCATGCTTTTTATATTCGACAGTCCTGCTCAATACGGGTTCTGGATGAGAGACATGAATTTTGCCATTGATATAATCTGGATTGATGCAAATTTTCGTATTGTTGACGTCAGCAAGGAAGTGTCGCCGGAGACTTTCCCACAAGTTTTCTATCCGGATCAAGCAGTTGTCTATGTCTTGGAGCTCCCGGGCGGGACTGTCGATAAGTACCAAATCACCACTAGCACTATGATACAATTCTGACATGGCAATACGAGTAGCAATCAATGGCGCGGGAAGAATTGGGAGAGCTTTTTATAAATTAGCAGTTGAACACCCCGAAATTAAGGTCATTGCCGTCAATGATTTAGGGGAGAGAGAGAACATAGAATATCTCTTGAGGCACGATACCGTTTACGGGCCTTGGAATGGCAAATTTGATGTTAAATTTTTCCAGGAAAAAGATCCAAGCAAACTGCCATGGGAAGAGCTTGATATAGATGTAGTCGTCGAGTCCACAGGATTTTTCGCGAGTTACGCCGGCTCTAAGGCTCATCTCGATGCCGGGGCCAAGCGCGTGGTAGTCACTGCTCCTATGAAAGACGAGCCTATCTCCGGCATCGAGGGAGGCACGGTGCTTATGGGAGTCAACGAAGATAAACTTTCTACTTGCCTGATCACTTCTAACGCTTCTTGCACCACTAATGCCGGCAGCCCCTTAATCGCCATTCTTGACGAGGCGATAGGCGTCGAGAAAGCAGTTTTGAATACTACGCACGGATATACTGCTTCCCAGTCGTTAGTAGATGGCCCTTCCAAGAGAGGATTCAGGGAAGGGCGGGCGGCCGCGCAAAATATCGTGCCCTCCACAACTGGAGCGGCTATTGCCGTGACAAAAGCGTTTACCAAGCTTCAAGGATTATTCGATGGTATTGCTATGCGCGTGCCAGTAGTGGCGGGTTCTCTCGTGGATGTTACTTTTTTAGCTAAAAGAGAAACTACTAAAGAGGAGGTAAATAATATTTTGAAGAGAGCGGCAGCAGAAGAACGGTGGAAAGGTATTTTTACCGTGACGGAGGAAGAGCTTGTCTCTTCTGACATTTTAGGCAGTTCCTACGGCTCCATCGCCGATCTTAATTTCACCCGCGTGGTCGGTGGTAACCTGGTGAAAGTTCTTGCTTGGTACGATAATGAAGTAGGGTATTGCTATACACTCTTAGATCACGTTATTAAGTTTGGCTCTCATATCACCCCGTCAGACGGGGTTAAATAATATGAAAATCTTCGTAGGCTCGGATCATGCCGGATTTGGTCTGAAAGAAAAACTCATTGCTTTTCTCAAAGAACTGGGCCACGAAGTGGAGGATAAGGGTCCGTTTGAATACAAGGAAGAAGACGATTATCCTGATTTTATCATTCCAGTTGCTCGTGAGGTCTCTATGCGCCCAAATGAAGTCAGGGGAATCGTTTTAGGCGGTTCCGGTCAAGGAGAGGGTATGGCGGCCAATAAATTTAGAAATGTTCGAGCCACGGTTTATTATGGCCAGGGACAATGTGTGGTACCAGAGGAGCACGAGTCCATCATAAAGATTTCCCGGGCAGACAATGATGCCAATATACTTTCGCTGGGAGCCAGATTTATCACGGAAGAAGAAATGAAGGAATCTGTCAAGGAATGGCTCAGCACACCGTTCAAGGACACAGAGAAATATAAGAGGCGTATCGCCAAAATGGATCGTATTCATGAGTGAAATCATACCAGCACTCTTACCAAAGAATTCTCGAGAGTTCAAGAAGTCTCTTTCCGAACTACCTCTGGAGGTTCGCTTCGTACATCTAGATGTACTAGAGACAGACGTCTGGACTCCTATCGACAGAGATTTCGAAGTGCATCTAATGGTCAAGAAACCGGAGGAAATAGTACAGAGGTGGATTGGCCGAGGAGCTAAAAGAATTATTGCGCATAAATATATTGATTTGGCTGGAGCAGCACAATTCGGTCTTGCGTTTGAGCTAAATAAAGACATAGAAAACTTTGAAAATGTTGATTTTTTCCACCTCATGTCTATTGCCGAGATAGGGGAGCAGGGACACCCGCTAGATGAACAGATCTTTGATAGAATAAAGGAGGTTAGAGCAAAATTCCCGCAAGTGGCGATAAGTGTGGATGGCGGAATAAATACCGAGAACTATCGAAAACTCCAAGACGCTGGAGCCGATAGACTAATAGTCGGTAGTGGCTTCACAAAACTATGGAAATCACTGACGAAAAATTAAAAGAACTCAAGGAGAAGGCCAATCATATTCGCATCTCGCTCATTGAAGCGCTTATGGCCGCCGGCTCCGGGCATACTGCCGGACCGCTTGACATGGCCGACATTTTCACCGTGCTCTTCTTCCATACCTTAAAACACAATCCTAACAAGCCTAGTTGGCCAGAACGGGACAGATTAGTACTCTCCAATGGCCACATTTGCCCGGTACTCTACTCGACGATGGCTCATGCGGGCTATTTTCCACTTGAAGAACTCAAGACCTTGCGTAAATTCGGTTCACGTCTGCAAGGACATCCTCATCGGGATTTTCTCCCAATGTTGGAGAGTAGTTCAGGGCCCCTTGGCTCCGGACTTTCCCAAGCGGTGGGTATGGCTCTCGCCGATAAAATTGACCATGGCCTGACCAGCGAACGCCGTATCTACGCGCTCCTTTCCGACGGCGAACAGGATTGCGGACAGACTTGGGAAGCAGCTATGCTTGCCGGCAAAGAGAAACTTCACAATCTTACCGCCGTAATCGACAGAAATAATATTCAAATAGAGGGATACACGGAGAATGTTATGCCTCTTGAGTCGCTCTCCGATAAATGGCGGGCCTGGAATTGGCATGTGATTGAAATAGACGGGCACAATATAGAAGAAATTGCCGACGCCTTCGAGGCGGCCAAGGCCATATTTGGCAAACCCACGGTAATCATAGCCCACACTATTGCAGGCAAAGGTGTACCAGAGTTCGAACGCGATTATCGCTGGCATGGCAGGCCACCCAACAAGGAGGAGGGCCAAATGGCGATCAAAGAACTCCGCACCCTCGGTGGTAAGATAAAAAGTGAACACGAATAGTTCGACAAGCTCACTATAAATAATATGTTGAACCCGGGTTTAAAACTGAATACAAAGATCTTTGATAAAGATGTCGAACAAGTGCCGATTCGCCAAGGGTTTGGCGAAGGGCTTTTAGAAGCGGGGGAGAGAAATCCGCAAGTGGTGGGTCTCTGCGCTGATTTGACAGAGTCTACCAAAATGAACTTGTTTAGTGAAAAGTTTCCCAACCGATTTATCCAGGTGGGAGTGGCCGAACAGAATCTGGCTTCCGTGGCATCGGGGCTTGCAGCCATGGGCAAGATTCCCTTCATCAGTTCTTACGCCATGTTCTCTCCCGGCAGAAACTGGGAACAGATTCGCACCACTATTTGTTATAACGATCGACCGGTCAAAATTGCTGGCTCGCACGCCGGTATTTCTGTCGGACCGGATGGCGGCACTCATCAGGCCATAGAAGACATAGCTCTTACCCGCGTCATTCCTCGCATGATAGTGCTTTCTCCCTGCGATTCTATCGAGGCAAAGAAAGCGATATTGGCGAGTGTAGATACCGGCACACCCGTCTACATCCGCCTGGCTCGCGAGAAGACACCGGTCATGACGACAGAAAAGACTCCGTTTGAAATAGGCAGGACAGAGACTTTCTGGCAGTCAGATAGACCTGCAGTCGGGATAATCGCCACGGGCGCGCTTCTCCACAAAGCCCTTGTAGTAGCCAAAGAACTCGAAGAGCAGGGGATTGGAACGGAGGTAATGAACCTTTCAACTATTAAACCTCTGGACGAGAAAGCGGTAATAGAACTGGCCAAGAAAGTTGGCAAGATAGTGACGGTAGAAGAACATCAAATCAAAGGTGGTATGGGTTCCGCCGTGGCGGAATGTCTTTCCCAAAATTTTCCTGTGCCTATGGAATTTATCGGCGTCGATGACCAATTTGGCCAGTCAGGAACTCCAGATGAACTGATCGAACACTACGGCATGGGAATCAAGAGCATCATCAAAGCAGTCAATAAAATCCTGAAGCGATAAGATATGACATTAGTAACCTCGATAGTAAATTGTATCTTTTACCAGTGACCACAAGCACAAGGTAAGTTTTATAGAAGATTAAACTTATGTTTGAGATCTAATTCATTATCAATATGATGCGCCTCGATGTATCTAACAAAGCGTCTAATATTGTAGAATTCAGTAATATATTCAATCTCATTCTGACACTCGAACGGTAATACAAAGACTGAATGTTGCAGTTCAATGAAGCCTAGCTGTTTGAGGTGATGACGAAGAGCTTCTCTAATTTTCTTTAACTTTTCAGGAATATCAAAAATAACAATTCTCCACTTTTTATCCCACAGCTGCTTAAGTATTTTCATATTATCAATATCATAGGTAAGTGCTACACGCTTACCCTCTTTCGACAGCTCAAAAGTCGTCGTTCCATCTTTATTATTCTTTTGACTAATAAGTTTTGAGGAATAGAGAGACTTAATGGCGGCTTTTAAAGCTCTGCTGTCTATTTCCCTCCATTCATTTCTAACATCTTTAATAATCCTTAACTGCTTCTTACCTGACCTAGTAAGTGACAAAGCAACTCCGGCTAATAAAAGTGATGCTACTTTTTTCTGAACTGCTCCTTTTCTTGTCATATCTTAATTATACCATTTACTTGCTATCGCCGACAAAACATATATTAGAAAGTTATAGTTTTTTAATTTTGAAATCAACTAGGGCATTTTTCAAATATTCTTCAATCTGGGAGCGAGTAAGAAGACCTTTTTGGGCGCCCACTTGCTGGACCACAGACATCGAGTTGACCGCACCCCACGAAAGAGCTATAGGGAGGCTTTTTCCAAGAGCTAGGGCGGCTACGGTAGTGGAAGAGAAGGCGTCTCCTGCCCCTGTACGCTCAAAGGGCGGCTTTGGGTCCGGATATGGCGGCTGGAACCAAACGTCTTTTCCATCAAAAGCGAAGGCTCCCTTCGGCCCATCAGTGATGACTACAATTTTGGGTCCAAGCGCGTGCACGCGCTTGAGAAGCTCATGTGTTCCGAGTGTGTCTAAACTAAGAATCCTTCCGGCTTCTTCAATATTACAGAAAAATATATCCGACCTCTGATATATGCCTTGGAGCTTATCCTTGCCGAGACTAATCTGAAAAATACCGGGCTGGAAGGCAAGTTTGATATTGGGAAAGCTTTTTAAATATTCCATAATCTCTCCGTGATACTGGTCTGAATCTTTGCCCAGCGAAGTAAGATATATCCAGTTCGGCTCGCCAATATCAGGCAACCGGTACTTAAATTCGCTGTGCTTCTGGAGGATGGTTCTATCGTCTTCGTCGTCTTCGTACCAGAGCACATAATGGTAATTAGTCTTCTTATCCTCTTGAATACCAACGTATTCGGTCGAGACCCCCTCGGTCTCTAAAGCACGCAAGCATTTTTCTCCATCGCTGTCCTTGCCGACAGTGGCGACAAGGGCGGACTCCAAGCCCAGACGACTCGCGGCCACGGAGGCGTTGCCTGCGTTGCCAACTGCCGGCACCTCGATTACAAACTCATACGGCACTTTGGCCGCGAAAGGAAGGCATATTTTGCAGTTCTTCCTATCAATATCACAACTAACGTTTGCGTTTTCAAGCTTTATGAACGCGTCAATGGTGGTCTCGCCTATAGCTATAAATTCATGCATACGGAAAGTATATCATGATAGAATTGTGGGAATGAAAACTTTAAGAGAGTATCTAGTCTGGGCAGAAGAAAAACAAGTAGCCATAGGGCACTTCAATATTTCTGATTCAGAAGGGTTCAAAGCAGTAGTGGAAGGAGCTAAAGAGTTGGATGTGCCTGTAATCATTGGAGTCTCTGAAGGGGAGAGGGATTTCATCGGACTTGAAGAGGTAGTTGCCTTAGTCAAAACTGCGAGAGCAAGTGGTCTTCCCATCTTTATAAACGCTGATCATACTTACTCGGTAGAGAAAGCCAGGCTCGCTATTGATGCCGGAGTAGACAGTGTTATCATCGACGCGGCAGATAAGACTCTTGAGGAAAACACTAAATTAACCAAAGAAATAGTTGACTACGCCCGATTGAAAGATTCCGAGATACTAGTAGAGGGGGAACTGGGTTCTATCGGAAAATCATCTAAGCTGCTTGAAACTCTACCAGACGGAGTCTCCGAGGAAACTCAAACCAATCCAGATGAAGCGGCCAAGTTCGTGCGGGAGACAGGTATTGATCTTCTGGCGCCATCCGTCGGCAACATACACGGTATGATCAAAACAGGGAATCCCAAATTAAACATAGAGCGCATTAGAGCTATCAGGGCAGTATTGGCAGTACCTCTGGTGCTTCATGGCGGTTCTGGCATCACCGATGCGGAGTTCGTCGTAGCCATAGAGGCAGGCATCAGAATTATCCATATTAACACCGAACTCCGGGTTGCTTACAAAGAGGGGATTAAAGAGGGTCTTAAATCTGGCGAAATAGCGCCCTATAAGTTCTTGGCCGAGGGAGTAGAGGAGATGAAAAAAGTAGTTTACAACCGACTTAAACTTTTCAATAAATTATGAAATTGGCGGAAGAAATCGGAAAGTTTTTCAAAGGCGAAGTCCTAGATGATGAAATAACGTTAAAAAAATACTCACGGGACGCGTCGCTTTTTGAAGTCAGACCTAAGCTTGTTGTGTTGCCCAAAGATTCCGAGGACCTGAAAAATCTCGTCAAATGGATAAAGGATAACCCCGGCCATTCCATAACTATAAGAGCGGCCGGGTCGGATATGACCGGAGGCTCTTTGAGTGAATCTATAATCGCCGACGTGACAAGATATCTGAATAAAATGGGTGAGATCTCCGAGCACAGAGGTTTAACCTCTGTGCTGGTAGAGCCGGGAATGTTTTATCGGGAGTTTGAGAGAAAAACTCTGGAAAAAGGCCTG
>Ga0209542_10003680_pt1 | contig 32505 bp, 36 predicted proteins | sample RifCSPhighO2_01_FD_184028 | JGI IMG/M metagenome (GOLD analysis project Ga0209542, IMG submission 184028) | Soil microbial communities from Rifle, Colorado - Rifle CSP2_plank highO2_0.1 (SPAdes) (version 2) | ecosystem: Environmental > Terrestrial > Deep subsurface > Rock core/Sediment ... | reverse complement strand
TTAAAGTTATTGATTGCTTAATACTCTTTTAGCTCCGGTATATCCTACTTATCAAATATTTCTTTAATATTCCATCCATTCCCGAAGGAAGAGAGGGAAAGATTCCGTTTGGTCTTTTCCAAACATTATGTTTATCTAACCAGAAACAGCGAGGACATTCTTTCATTAAATTCAACGAGGACGGGATAGGGTGAATGTCATTTTAATATTTGTCGTCTTTATCCGCCCAGTCTTCAGCAACTTTCTTTGCTTGTGTTAATACCAGTTCAATAGTGTGTTCTTGTCCCTTTGGAGGATAACCATATTTCTTCAATACCTTTCTAACATCAAGTCTCAATTTAGCCTGGACACTTTCCCTTACTGTCCAGTCTATCTTAACACTACTTCGGATCATATTAACAAGCTCTAAGGCTAGGATTCTTAATTTCTCATCCCCTAGAACATCTATTGCTTCTTTACAATCAGCAAGAGCATCGTAAAATGCTTTCTCATCATTACTCAATCCAAGTTCCTTCCCTTTTTCTTGTTCTTCTCTTATTTTCTTTGCAAGTCCAATTAATTCTTCAATAGCTTGTGCAGCTTCAATGCTTTTATTTGTATATCTTGCAATTGTCTTTTCTAGCATTTCCATGAAAGATTTTTCCTGAACTACATTCTTTTTGAATCTAATTTTAATATCATCATTAAGAAGTTTCTTCAAAGCTTCAAAAGCTAGATTTTTCTGAGGGATTTCTTTAACTTCTAGTAAAAATTTGTCAGACAATATTGAAATATCTGGTTTCTGAACTCCTGCCGCTTCAAATATATCAATTATTCTATCTGAAATAACTGCTCTAGAGATTATTTGTTTAATTGCAGTATCAAATTCTATTGAATCTCTGGTAGATATGGTGGTGTTCTTCACAATGGTTGATCTAATAGCCTGGAAAAAACCAACTTCTTCCTTAATTTTCATCGCTTTCTCATCTGGAACTGAAAGTGCAAAGGATTTCACAAGTGCGCTTGTTTCTCTTGCAAATCTTTCCTTCAATTTATCTTTTCCCTTTAGTATATGTTCTACAGCATTTGGAATAATTGAAAGTCTTTCTTTTGGATTTAATTCAAAGAACTTTTTATAATTGAAACCATGGAACATATCTTTAACAACTTCATATTTTTCTAACATTTTCTTTACTGCTTCAGCTTGATCAAAAATAGGTTTGCCTTTTCCACCACTAGTCGTATATTGCATAACTGCGTCTTTCAATTCTTTTCCAATTCCAAAATAGTCAACAATTAGCCCTGCATCTTTATCTTTATATTTTCTATTTGCTCTAGCAATTGTTTGCATTAACCCATGACTTTTCATTGGTTTGTCAATATACATCGTATGAACTGATGGAGCATCAAAACCAGTTAACCACATATCTCTTACAATAACTAGTCTTAATTCATTTTTTGGTTCTTTGAATTTATCTCCTATTGTTTCTCTTCTTTGTCTATTCCTTATATGCTCTTGCCACTCTTGAGGATCAGAAGAAGATCCAGTCATAATGACTTTGATTATTCCCTCTTTGTCTTCTTTGTTGTGCCATTCAGGTCTTAAAGCAATAATCTCATTATATAAGTCAACACAAATTCTTCTAGACATACAAACAATCATAGCCTTTCCATCTAAAATTTTAAGACGCTCTTCAAAATGATCAACAATATCTTTTGCAATTCTTTTAAGTCTCTCGGGACTGCCAACAACCTTTTCTAATCTTGCCCATTTTGATTTCAATTTATTTTTAACTTCTTCATCTTCTGTTAACTCCTCAACATAAGGATCAATTTTTCTTCTTTCTTCAGGTTTTATTCCTAGTTTTGCAAGTCTGCTTTCATAAAGAAGTCTTACAGTTGCTCTATCGTCTACTGCTTGTTGAATATCATATTTGTCAACGTAATTTCCAAAAACTGCAGGAGTTGATTTATCTTGCTTTTCAATTGGAGTTCCAGTAAATCCGATGAAAGAAGCATTAGGTAGAGCATCTCTAAGATATTTAGCAAACCCATATCTTATGAATGCTTGTTCATCTTTTGTTTTTACAACATGCGCTGAAAATCCGTATTGAGTTCTATGAGCTTCATCTGCAACAACGATTACGTTTCTTCTATCTGAAAGTTCTGGATATTTCTCTTCTTTTTCAGGAAAGAACTTTTGAATCGTTGTGAAAATTATTCCTCCAGAAGATTTTCTTAACAACTCTTTAATATTCTCTCTTGATTCTGCGTTTTCTGGTTTTTGTCTTAATATATCTGAACATCTTGAAAATGTTTTAAACAATTGATCATCTAAATCATTTCTGTCGGTTAATACTACAATAGTTGGATTTTCTAATTCTTTTTCTAATGCAAGTTTACCCGAATAGAAAACCATAGAAAGAGATTTTCCAGATCCTTGAGTGTGCCAAACAACTCCTGCTTTTTTATTTCCCTTTATTGCTTTAATTGTAGATTCTACTGCTTTGTTTACGGCATTATATTGATGATAGGCTGCAATTTTTTTTATAGTTTCCTTATCTTTCTCAAAGACAACAAAGCTTCTAATCAAATCTAAGAATACCTTCTTATTGAACATCCCTTTCAATATAACTTCTAAGCCAAGCTTATTCTTTGGTATTTTCTCATCGATTGTTTTCCAAGTTACAAACCAATCTCTTGTAGATGATAGTGTTCCTGCTTCTGCTAATGTACCATCGCTTATAACAAGAATTTCATTAAATCTGAATAATGAAGAGATTTGATTCTTGTAGTTTTGAAGTTGAGTAAAAGCATCATCAATATTTGCTTTTTCTTCTGCAAGATTTTTTAGCTCAATGACAGCTAAAGGTAAACCATTTACAAAGAGTATAATGTCTGGTCGTCTGTTATATTTATCTTCAATAATTGTAAATTGATTTACAACTAAAAATTCATTTTTTTCAGGATGATCAAAATCAACTAAACTAACGGTTTCATGTTTCATATCTCCAGACTTTCTAAATGATATGGGCACTCCTTCAGTTAGTAGTTTATGAAATTGTTGATTATCTAATATTTGATTTGGAGAAGAAATTCTTAATACTTTCTTGACTGCTTCTTCTTGTGCATCTTTTGGAATTCCAGGATTTAGTTCTTCAATAGCACTTAGCAATCTGTTTTTCAAAACAACTTCTCTGAAATCAGATCGTTCTTGCTTACTTCCTCCAGGAGATATTTCTAGCCCATGGAGGATTTTGTATCCTTGTTCTTTCAAGATATCTAATGCAAGTTCTTCAACTTCGTTTTCTGTGATTTTCATTTTTGTATTATTTCTTCCATTAAAGTTAAAAATTCTCTTGCTCTATCTAAAGAAGTTTTAGCTTTATTTTCTTTTACTTCTTCTGTAGTTTGATATTGAAAACTTGCTCTTTTTCCTTTTTCTCTTTCCGTGATTTGTTTTATCTCTTGTCAAAAACCATAGACAAGCAGGAATCATCGTATTGTAAAATAATTGAGAAGGTAAAGCAACCATACAATCAACTAAATCATCTTCGATTATGTTTTTTCTAATTTCTCCTTCGCCAGAAGTGTTTGAAGACATTGAACCATTGGCTAAAACAAAACCTGCAATTCCTGTTGGAGATAAATGATGGATAAAATGTTGAACCCATGCAAAGTTTGCATTTCCAGTCGGAGGAACACCATATTTCCATCTAGAATCATCTTTCAATAATTGTCCGTTCCAATCACTTGAATTAAATGGAGGATTTGCAAGAATGTAATCTGCTTTCAAATCTTTGTGTTTATTGTCATGAAATGTATCTCCCCATTGGATGTTTGATTCAATTCCTCTAATTGCCATATTCATTTTACAAAGTTTCCAGGTGGTTGAATTTGATTCTTGTCCATAAACGTAAATATCTCCTTTCTTTCCTGAATGTTCTTCAACGAATTTTTCAGATTGAACAAACATTCCTCCGCTTCCGCAACATGGATCAAAAATTCTTCCTCTAAATGGCTCAATCATTTCAACAAGAAGTTTTACAATTGATTTGGGTGTATAGAATTGTCCGCCTTTCTTTCCTTCCGCATCCGCAAATTGACCAAGAAAATATTCATATACTCCTCCGAGCATATCTTTACTTTTGCTTTTCTTGTCTCCTAAACCAATCGTTCCAATTAAATCAATTAATTCACCAAGTCTTGTTTTGTCTAAGGCTTCTCTCGCATAATCTTTAGGTAGAACCCCTTTTAATTGAGGATTCTCTCTTTCAATAGAATCCATAGCACTGTCCACAATTTTACCAATAGTTGGTTGCTTTGCATTTTTTTGTAAATAATTCCATCTAGATTCTGGAGGAACCCAGAAAACATTTCTTGCTTTATATTCATCCATCTCTTCTGGATCGCTATCTGAATCCTTGCTTATCTCTGCATGAGTTTCTTCGAAAGAGTCAGAGATATACTTTAAGAAAATAAGTCCTAATGCTACATGCTTATACTCTGCAGCATCCATATTACTTCTCATCTTATCTGCTGCTGCCCAGAGCTTTTTTTCAAAGCCCAAATTACCTCCATTTGACGAATTAGTTTCTACCATTTTCTGATACAAAACCAAAGAAACCCTACCTTAAAAATACTTTGTAAAGCAACCCTTACTTACATCAACTTTCGCACACATATCTTTTCAATAAACTTATAAATAACAAATTATATTCTATATTATATAGATTTAAAAAAATAAAAAGAGAAAAATGTTTAATCAATTCATACAATTTGGACTTATAATCTTAGTTGTTTTAGGTGTTTCAATTGTAATAAGGCTGTTAAAACAACCATTAATAATCGGTTATATATTATCCGGAATTTTAGTAGGACCTCTTTTTCTTAATTTAATACAAAGCAGTGAAACAATAGCCGTCTTTTCAGAAATGGGAATTGCTTTTTTATTATTTATCGTCGGATTGCATTTATCTCCAAAGGTAATTAAAGAAGTAGGTAAAATTTCTTTGGTTACTGGAATTGGACAAATATTGTTTACTTCTTTAATAGGTTATTTAATTGGAATGATGCTGGGATTTTCAATAGTGACTTCTATTTATATTGCAATAGCTTTAACATTTTCTTCAACAATTATAATAATGAAACTTCTTTCAGATAAAGATGCTTTAGAAAAACTTTATGGGAAAATTTCAATTGGATTTTTATTAGTCCAAGATTTAGTTGCTATTTTAATTTTAATTATTGTTTCGTCTTTAGCAAGTGGAGCGGGCGCAACCAATTTGCTTTTTTCCACAATAATAAAAGGAGTTATTCTCGTCGCTATTTTAATTTTTATTAGCCATTATATTCTTCCAAAAATGAGTGATTTTTTCGCAAAATCACAAGAACTTTTATTTGTATTTGCTATTTCATGGGGTTTTGGATTATCTTTGCTTTTTCTTTATGCTGGTTTTTCTATTGAAGTCGGAGCATTGATTGCAGGAATTATGCTTTCTATGTCTCCTTATTGTTTTGAAATTAGTTCAAAATTAAAACCTCTAAGAGATTTTTTTATAATCTCCTTCTTTATAATTTTGGGAAGTCAAATGGCTTTTGGAGATATAAGTCATTTAATTTTTCCTGCAATAATTTTTTCAGCGTTTATTCTTATAGGGAACCCTTTGATTGTAATGATTTTAATGGGCTTCTTAGGATACAGCAAAAAAACAGGATTTATGGCAGGGCTTACAGTTGCTCAAATCTCAGAATTTTCATTAATCTTAATCGCATTAGGAGTTAAAACAGGAAGTCTAACACAAGAAATTTTATCATTCGTAACAATAATTGGATTATTAACTATCGCAGGTTCAACATATATGATAATCTACTCTGATTACATATTTAATAAATTATCAAGATTTTTAACAATTTTTGAGAGGAAAAAAATAAAAGAAAAAGATATTCCAAAAAAAAATTATGAGTATATTCTTTTAGGTTATAATAGAATCGGGTTTTCAATAATAAAGGCCTTTTCAAAAATAACTAAAAACTTTTTAGTTGTAGATTATAATCCTAAAGTTGTTAAAGAATTGCAAAATGAAGGAATTAATGCAATATACGGCGATGTGGATGATTCTGAATTTTTAGAAGATTTGGGAATTTGTAAAGCTTCTGTAATTGTTTCTACAATTCCTGAAAAAGAATCAAATCACTTAATCTTGGATGTGTTAGAAAGAAACAAAGCTAAACCAATTGTCCTTTTAACAGGAAGACAAATTGAAGATGCTTTTGAATTATATAAAGCTGGAGCAGATTATGTAATTTTACCTCACTTTTTAGGAGGAGAGTATACAGCAAAATTAATAGAAACTGCAAAAAATAATAATAAAATATATCAAAGAGAAAAAATAAAAGAATTAAAAATTTTAAAAGAAAGATTAAAAAAAGGACATAACCATCCCAAAATAGAAAAGAATAATAAATAATCTTCTGTAATGTTTATTTACCTAAGTTCATCAATCTTCGCCATCTTCGAATTTCATTTCGTGTCTGTTTTCCCAAGCTTTTTTTCTTTCTTTAGAACAATTATCACAGAATTTTCGTTGATAACGTGGATGAACTTTGTAACTAAACTCCTCACCACAATCTTTACATTTCATTGTCTTTTCTGCCATAATAAAAATAGATAATTGGGATTTAAAAGATTAACTGAAGCCGGGTAATAATCCAAGCCGATACAAAGCACATCCTATCCAAATAACTAACAATAAATACCATCCAGCCCATGCTTTTGTCAAAGGAAGAATTTTATGCCATTTCTTAAATTCTTTTTTATACCATCCTCCAAAAAACCAAGCAATTACATTCGATAATAAAGAATCTATTAAAACTAAATACCAAATTATCGCTTCAAATGATACCATGTTAAAATCAAATGAGTAAACTATTTAAATTTTTTTAATTAACTAAATTCTTCTTTTTCTCAAAAATATTTTCAATAGTAACATCTAAGATTCTTTGTTGAGCTTCTCTTGTAAAAAATGCAGAATGTGGGGTAATTAAAACATCTCTATCTTTCAAAAGTTTATGATTTTGTTTTAAAATTTTGTTCTCGTAGACTGAAAGTTTTCGTTTTGATAAATGTCTATCCTCTTTTAAATCTTCTTCCTCTTCTAAAACATCTAATGCCGCACCAGCAATTATTCCTTTATCCAACGCAAATATCAACGCTTTCGTTTCGATTAAACCACCTCTGGCAGTGTTAATCAAATAAACACCCTTTTTAATCAGAGAAATATTTTTCATATTTATCATGTGTTTTGTTTCAGGATTTAATGGAACATGGAAACTGATTATATCCGAATTTTTTAGTAGCTCATTCAAAGTTACATATTGAAATTTAAGTTCTTTAGCGAGTTTCTCATCTTGACTTCTATTCATCACAATTACTTTCATTTCCATAGCCTTAGCAATTTTAATAACGTGTTGCCCAATATTTCCCGCTCCAATAACTCCCAAAGTTTTTCCTTTCAAGTCAAACCCTTCAAGATTATCTAAATCAAAATTACCTTTTTTTGTATTAATCACCGATTGCGGAATTTTTTTACTTAGAGATAACATCAAACCAATAGTATGTTCAGCCACAGTATTCTCTCCGTAAGAAGACACATTAAAAACTTTAATTCCTTTTTCCTTACAAGCATTAATATCAATATGGTTAAAACCCGTCGACATAGTATAGATAAATTTCAAATTGGGAAGTTTATTCAAAACATTTTTATTAACTATCGAATAAATGAATACAACAATCGCTTCAGAATTTTTCGCCTTTGACAAATTTTTTAAAGTTAATTCATCAGAAACAAATGTAAGTTGATGTTCATTTAATTTTTTCTTAAGATATTCTTTCTGCCAAGACTCTATTTCAAAAAATGTTATTTTCATTCTTTCACCTTCACAACTCTAAAAGTTTTCTTCTTTAATTTATTTTCTATTTCATTCCAAGATAAAACTCCCATATTTGCTCCTTTACTAACAACTACAGATTCCGAATTGGCCATCGCAACTTTAATTGATTTAATAATATCGTTTGTTTTTGAATAAGTCGCAACAAATGTAGATGCAAAAACATCTCCTGCACCAGTACACTCAGTCGCATTTATTTTATTTGGATAAAAATTATACAAATTTTTTCCATCATAAACAATTCCTGGATTCTCTCCATTTGTAATCACAACAATTTCCGGACCAAGTTCATGTAATTTTTTATAAGTATGATTTTTCTTTCCAACAAGTTCTTCTGCTTCTTCTTTATTCATAGTAATTATAAAACTTCCTTTTATAAGATGTCTAATTTGATTTAAACCTCCTTGAACCTGATAACTTGAAGGATTAAATGAAACTTTAATTTTATTTTCTCTAGCATAATCTATTAATTTTAATTGAGTTTTGAAAGTTTCTCCAGAAGTTGAAGTCAAATGAAACCATTTTGTTTTTAATTTATTTAAATTAATTTCTCGAAATTTTAAATTATCACTTGCTGCTTTATAGGTTAAAATAGTTCTATGTTTCTTATTTGTTTCTAAAACAAAAGAATATCCTGCATGTTCCTTTTTTGTTTTCACACCAAGAAAATCAACACTATTCTTTTTTAGTTCTCTTAATATAATTTGACTATTATATCCTTCACCGACTTTTCCTAAGAAACCAGTTTTAAGACCAAGTTTTGCAAAAGTCTTGGCTGTATTTATTCCACCACCCCCGACTGAAAACATAACATTCTCCACTTTAATTTTTGTTCCAGATGGAAAGCAAATCTCTTTTTTATTTTCTTTTACACCAGTATAAATAAATGCATCTACTAATCCGCTTCCAGAGGTTATCACATCGTATTTTTTCATTTTAAATTATTTCTTATCCACAAATTTTTTATGAAAGATAAACTTAATGTTGATAAAAGATAACCTCCAGTTGGAACTAAAGAGGTTAACCAATAATTCGGAGATTTAATTGACCATAGAAAAGTAGTTGCAATAATATAAGTCATGGTTGCAATAGTGATTCTTCTAAACCAACTTATTTCCCAAGTTTTATCAGCTTCAACTCTTTTATTTCTTTCTTTTATTGATTCAATTTCTTTTAAAATTTTCATCTCAAAACCTCTAATCCGGGCAATTTTTTCCCAGCAAGATAATAAACCAATGCTCCACCTGATAAAGAAACATGCCCAAAATTTTTCTTTCCAAGTTTAAATTTTTCTATAGCTCCAGAAGAAGAACCGCCAGCAATAACACTAAATGCTTTTGATTTTGAAATTGCTTTCAATAATTCTCTTGTTCCATATTGAAAATTTTTGTTTTGAGTATAACCTGCAACTCCTTTAAAAAAAACAGCTTCGGCATTTTCAATTTCTTTCTTATATTCTTCAACAGTTTTTTCTCCAATATCTAAAATTAAATAATTAGAGGGAAGTTCTTCAATTAAAATTTCTTTTCGTCTATTATTTTCGTTAACTGCTAAATCAATTGGGGCCTTTACATTTTTGTATTTTTTAAGTATATCAACAAATTTCAAATCCTTTTTTAACATACTCTCTTCTTTGCCTAAATTATACCCTTGAGATTTTAATAAAATTAATGAAATTGTCCCAGTTGTTAAAACATTTTTATTATTTATTAGAAGAATAATATCATCCGGTTTATTTCCTCCGAGGATGTAAACAACATTTCTATTTTTTAATTTTAATTTATCTAACATTTTTAATTCATTTTCTATAGACCTTCCGATTACTGAACGCAATACCTTCGGAAAACTTACAACACTCGTTTGATTTCTGTGACAAATAGAAAACGCATCGTTAACAAAAAAATCGGATTCCCTTGAAAGAGTTTTAACAAATTTATTATTTCCAGGATTAAATTCATCTTTTAATTTCCGAACATTATCTAAAAGCAAGGCCTCGCCAGGTTTTAATTGTTTAATTTCATTCACTGCCTTTTTACCAATAATATCATCGACAAATTTTACATTAGAATATTTATTTAAGATTTTTGCGTGCTGTTTTAAACTCGTAAAATCTTTTTTCCCAGGTCGAGATTGATGTGCCAAAATAACAACCTTTGCTTTTTTTCTTTTCAGTTCATTAATTGTTTTGCTATGCTCGACAAAACGCGGACTATCTTGAATCTTTCCATTAATAATTTCACTATTAATATCAATTCTCAATAAAACTCGTTTATTAGTTACATTAATTGAATCTATGGTTTTCATTTTATTTTCTTAATTACATCAAGAACTCGATTAGAATAACCCCATTCATTATCATACCAAACTAAAACTTTAACTAACTCTCCTTCAACTTGAATACTTTTGCCGTCGATTATTGCGCTTCTTATATCTCCAATAAAATCACTTGAAACCAAATCCTCCTCAGTATATCCTACAATTCCTTTCATTTCTTTCTTGGAAACTTTCTTGAAAATTCTTTTTAATTGATTAACGTTAGTCGTTTTATTTATTTGTGCGACAATATCTACCAATGAAACAACAGCTACTGGAACCCTTATAGCCAATCCTGAAATCTTTCCTTTTATTTTAGGTAAAACTTTTTCAACAGCAATACTTGCTCCTGTTGAGGTTGGAATTAAGTTCAAAGTAGCAGACCTTCCACGTCGAGGTTTTTCATCGCTACCTTCAACCAAATGCTGACTCGAAGTATATGCATGAATTGTTGTCATCAACTCATTTTTCACGCCGAAATTATCCATTAAAATTTTAGTGACTGGCGCCAAAGCATTCGTAGTGCAAGATGCAACAGAAATTATTTTATCTTTTTTAGTTAATTTATCCTCGTTAACTCCCATAACCACTGTGATATCAACGCCATCTGAAGGTGCTGTTACAATTACATATTTTGCACCTGATTTAAAATGCTGACTCAAAGATTTTCTATCTTTGAAAACACCTGTAGATTCAATAACTGCGTCAATTTTCAATTCCCTCCACGGAAGTTTGGTAATATCTCTTTGACTGATAACTAAAATTTTCTTTCCATTAACAATTAAATAACTTCCTTTAGTTTCAACTTTTCCTGAAAATTTTCCATAAATAGAATCATATTTTAATAAATATTCAGCATCTTTAACCCCTCGAGGATTATTAATAACCGTTATAGGAATTTTTCGTTCAATCGCAGAACGAAATATCGCTCTTCCAATTCTTCCAAACCCATTAATTGCTATTCTCATATTCCTCTTTTTTAAAGATTAATTTAATCTTAAGAAATTAAATTAAATGAATATTATAAATGTGTTGATTGACTTTCACATAGAATGGTAATATAACTCTTTCTAACATTGTTGAGTTAGATGGTGTGGAAGAGTTTTTATATAGACTTTCTCTAAATTGAGTATGGACAAAGTGGAAATAAAAAGAAACACAATAACAACACAATGCGTTTGTGATAAGCGTAATGCAAGACATAGAATCACTATAAGTAAAATAGAGATACCTTTATGTAACAATTGTCTTGAAAATTTAAAGGATAAAATTAAAACTTATGATTAAAGTATAGAAATTATATAATAATGTAAGAGTCAGAACAAAAGTTATGCAGGATTTTAACGGCTCAATTCATTTAGCTAACACAATCCTAAAAGATTTTGAAATTTACCATAATTTCATAACAAAAAATCAAGCGATTAACAAATGTCCTTAAGAGTTAGCTATTCCTGAATTGGCTTTGGCTGAGATTAATTAAATTAGCAAATATTTAATTTCCATAATTTATTTCACAACCTAATGCATAACTTTCTAAATCATTTAAACATTTAGACACAACAGATTCCTTAATATATGCGTCCGAAAAAAAAGAGGGATAATCCATACAATTATTAAGATGGTATATGCAATCATCAACACAGTAGTTATAATCATCAACTTTGCTTGAGTTATTCAAAAAACTTAGAATTACAAAAACGATTATAATCCAAAAAACCCAATACCAAAATTCTTTCTTCTTTTCTGGTTGTTTATCTTGCTCTTTTTTCATATATTATTCAATAAAACCAAAGTTAAAAACTTATCTAAGAAAATAAAAATTTACTAACCTTTAAGATAACAAAGCTCCTCTTTCTAAAGATTTATAAAACCCGATTAATTAATTGAATTATGATAATTACTTGGATAATTGGTGGAATTGTAGTAGTAGTAATTTTAGCATTTGTTGTTTATTATAATAAATTCGTAGTTCAAGGAAATCGAATTGATAATTCTCTTGCTCAAATTGATGTTCAGTTAAAAAAAAGAGCAGATCTTGTTCCAAATTTAATTGATATTGTTAAAGGTTATGCAAAACATGAAAAAAGTATAATGACTGAAGTAACAAATGCACGAAAGGCAATGCTTGGAGCGAAAGATTTACCTGCAAAAGTAAAAGCTGGTGATCAATTGCAAAATGCCTTGAAATCAATTTTTGCTATAGCAGAAAATTATCCTCAATTAAGAGCTAATGAAAATTTCCTACATTTGCAACAAGAACTTTCAGCAATCGAAGACAAAGTAGCTTACGCAAGACAATATTACAATGATACAATCTTAGATTTCAATAATTCTATAAAGACATTCCCAGGAAAGGTATTTGCAAATATTTATCATGTAAAACAGAGACCTTTTTTAGAAATCGCAGAATTTGAAAGAAAAGTTCCAAAAGTTAAATTCGATTAATTTTATAAATACTCTTTATCTTTCCATATTATGAAAAAAGATTTACAGTTTATTAAAGAAATTCAAAAAGAAATAATTCTCTTAGGACACATTGGTGCTTTATTGAATTGGGATCAACAAACATATATGCCGAAAAAAGCTTCTAAAGAACGCGCAGAACAATCGGCTCACTTAAGTTTATTGGTTCATGAAAAATTAATTTCTAACGAATTATTTGATTCATTAAATCGACTTAAAAATTATAATTTAAGTTCCGATGATAAAATTATGGTAAATAAATTGTACAAAGATGTATTAAAATTAAGAAAACTTCCGAAAGAATTTGTAACAGAAATGTCAAAAGCAACTTCTTTAGGTTTTGATGCATGGCAAAAATCCCGTGAAAAAAAAGATTTCAAAATTTTCCAACCTTATTTAGAAAAAATAATCAAATTAAAACGTCAGGAAACGAAATACCTTGGATTCAAAAATCACCCTTATGATTCTCTTTTAGATTATTATGAGGAAGGAATGACTGCCGAAGAATTAAAGAAAAAATTTGAAAAAATTAAACCAAAATTATTAGATTTGATTCATAAAATAAAAGATTCAAAAAAATACAAAACTCAAAATTTAGTTCTTATGAGAAAAAATTTCCCACGAGAAGACCAAATTGAATTAACAAAAGATGTTACAAAAAAAATGGGATTAGAAGAAACTAATTTCCGAATTGATTTATCAGAACATCCATTTACTACTAAAATCGGTTTCAATGATGTAAGGATAACTACAAATATTAGAGATAAACCTCTTTTTGCATTTGAGTCAACAATTCATGAAGCGGGACACGCATTGTATGAATTGGGTTGCCCTGAAAAACATAAGTTTGATGTTTTAGGTGAGACTCCAAGTTTAGGAATTCATGAATCTCAATCAAGATTTTGGGAAAACATGATTGGAAAAAGTAAACCATTTTGGAAATATTATTTTAAATTATTTGATAAAAAATTTAAACTTGGAAATTTTGAAGAATGGTATTTTGAATTAAATCAGATTAACCCTTCACCAATTCGAATTGAATCAGATGAGCTTCATTATTGTTTACATGTAATTTTAAGATTTGAGTTAGAACTAAGTTTAATCGATGGTTCGATTGAAGTAAAAGATTTACCAAAATTGTGGAATAAAAAAATGAAAGAATATATCGGAATAATGCCAAAAAATGACGTCGAAGGAGTTTTACAAGATGTTCATTGGTCTGGAGGAAATATAGGATATTTCCCAACTTATGCTATTGGAACAATTTATGCAAGTCAACTCTATAAAAGATTAAAATCAAAAAATAAAAATTTAGAAAAAGATATTTCTAAAGGAGATTTTACAAAGATTACTAAATGGTTAAAAGTAAATATCCATCAACATGGAAGAAAATTTCTTGCAGAAGAAATAATAAAAAAAGCAACAGGCGAAGGATTAAACATTGAAACTTATTTAGATTATCTAACTAAAAAATATACTTCTCTTTACGAATTGAATTAATTTTTAATTTGTTGCTCTAAAAATTCTATTTTTATGTCTTAAGTATCTTTCTTTGCTAATTATTGAAATAGGATGAACTTCAACCATATGATGTGTAATATTTACATTTGTGACTCTTCCAAAAACAAAATCATTTGGATAAATTTCTATTACATTTCCATTATTTTCAAATCTGTGTTTAACAAAAATGAGATAACGTGGTTTTATTCCAGGATAATCCAAAAATTCTCCTACTAATTTTTGTCCATCTTTATCTTTAAAGTCATTAACCTGAAAATGTATTTGATTTTCCTCTTCTAATCTTTCCTCTAAAAATAACTGATGAGTATAATCTTTCATCTTATTACCTACTCCTCTAATAATCATTTTATATTCCTGCTTTTCAGAAATGTCTTTTTCATTAAGTCCTTTCAAATATCCTGTGTAAACTTTTTCAGTTAGTTCATCTTTTATATAAAACCCAGGAATAGGTGGCATATCTACTTTTGCCGAAGCTATAAAATGAGGCGTTGCATTAAAAGTTATTCCGAGATGAACTTTTCCCAACTTTATTTGTTCAATATCCATAAAATCAGTTATACTCAACATTTTTAAATTTAATCTTTCTAATTAATCTATGCCTCAACGCATTCTTTTTTACGACCAAATAAACCGAAATAAAAGAAATTCTGTATTTCTCATAATTTCAATTCTTTTAGTTTTCATAATTTTAGGTTATGTAATTGGACTGGCTTTAGGCCCAGATTATTTTTTAATTATCATGATTGCTTCTATAGTCATTTCAATATTTTATGTTTGGTTTGGATATTACAATAGTGATAAAATCGCGATTGCTTCTGTTCAGGGAAAAATGGCAAATAGTGTTGAACATAGAAGTTTAATTCATAGTGTTGAATCTATGGCTCTTGTTTCAGGATTACCAATGCCCAGAATTTATGTTATGCCAGGTCAGCAAATAAATGCCTTCGCCTCAGGCCGAGACCCAAAACATGCAGTTTTATGTTTTACTGAAGGGGCAATTTCAAAATTAAATAAACAAGAATTAGAAGGAGTTGTAGCTCACGAAATGGCCCACATAAATAACTATGATATAAGATTTATGACACTCACAGCTATTTTAGTTGGAATGATTGCAATCATTTCAGAAATTTTCTTAAGAAGTTTATTTTTTGGCGTCGGGAGAGATAGAGAAAGTAAAGCGCAATTAATATTTATTGCAATAGGAATTCTTTTAGCAATTCTTGCTCCAATTGTTGTTTACTTAGTTCAATTATCTATTTCAAGAAAACGCGAGTTTACTGCCGATGCAACAGCCGTTAAATTTATTAGAAGCCCAACAGGATTAATCAATGCATTAGAAAAAATAGGAAATGACTCAAGTCATTTCAAAAATCGTGAAATTTCTAAAGCCATTGCTCCTCTTTTCATCGCAAACCCTTTCAAAGGCAAATTCAAAGGTCTAACTTCAACTCATCCTCCTTTAGAAAAAAGAATAGAAATTCTTAAAAAAATGTAAATTTTAAAAACATGGATAACTTAAATATATAAATTTCCTTAAATATAAATGAAGCTTGGTATATTATTCTCGGGTGGAAAGGATTCTACTTATGCAACATATCTGGCAAAAGAACAAGGATATACAATTTCCTGTTTAATTTCTATTGAATCAAAAAATCAGGACAGCTATATGTTTCACACCCCAAAAATAGAACTTACAAAAGAACAAGCAAAATTAATGAATGTTCCGATAATTTATCAAAAAACAAAAGGAGAAAAAGAAATTGAGTTAAAAGATTTAAAAAAAGCAATAAAAAAAGCAATCAAGGAATACAAAATTGAAGGTGTAATTACAGGAGCAGTTGAATCAATTTATCAAGCATCTCGGATTCAAAAAATTTGTGATAAACTTAACATTGAATGTTTCAACCCGTTATGGCAAAAAGACCAAGTTGAACTTCTTAATGAATTAATTGAGAATAAATTTGAAGTTATTATAACAAAAATCGCTACCGAAGGCCTTAATAATTCCTATGTAGGAAAAAAGTTAGACAAAAATTTAATTAAAGAATTAATTACTCTAAAAGAAAAATATCAAATAAATCCTGCCGGAGAAGGTGGGGAATTTGAGACACTTGTTATTAATTGTCCATTGTTTAAATCAAGTTTGAAAGAGGAAAGTTACAAAGAAAAACAGAGGTTGTCTTTGAAATGATTCTCATAATAAATATTTGCAAAGAGAAACTTCATGAATTAGAATTTGTAAAACCTATCGAGGACATTTTAACAAATAACCAAATAAAACTCTTCACAAAAAAATATTCCCAAATAACTCCAAACGATTTAGAAAAAGCTTCAAAAATAATTATTTGTGGAACTTCTTTGAAAGATAATGAATTCTTAAATAATCTCGCTAAATTTCAATGGATTAAAAATTTCAATAAACCAATTTTAGGAATTTGTGGAGGAATGCATATTCTCCACGCTATTTACAACGGAAAAAAAGAAAAAAACAAAGAAATTGGACTAATTCGAATAAATTTTAAAAAAAACTTTTTGAGCTTAATTGGAAACAAAGAAGTTTATAACTTACATCAATATTATTATGATTCAAAAGAATTTGAAACCTTTGAAAATCAACAAATTTCAAAACATAAAACAAAACCTTTCTATGGAACAATTTTTCATCCAGAAGTGCGAAATAAGGAAATTATTTTAAATTTTACAAAAAACTAAATTTTCTCCGGATTGCTACAATCTTCATAAATCACAAATGGAATTTCCTTTTTCTTCCTAATTATTTCATCAACAATTCTCCAAGCTTCATGAATTTCGTCTCTTCTAACAAATAAATTTTTTTTATCATTAATTATTTCTTTTAACAAAACTTCATAAGCATCACGCGAATTAGGAGAAAATTTGCAATCCGGACAAAGATCTATTTTATCAAGTTTTTTATCATCAATAATAATCTCTATATCTTCATTTGGTTGTAAATTAATAATAATTTTATTTTGCGGATTTTTAAAATCAATAATAATTTTACCATATCTATGAGGCAATTTTTTTCCAGTTCTTAAAAATATTTTCACCCCTTTATATTTTTCATTATTACAATTCAGCTCAATTTTAGCAAAAGTTTCAGTTTTCTTTCTTTTTAATTTTCTTTCTTTTAATTCTTCTTTATAACTTTTATACTGGCCTAATAAACTATTTTCAACATTTGAAAAGGATATCTCTTTTAATATTTTAACTTTCTCGTCGTGAATTTTTTCTGAAATAAGTTCTTTAGGTTTATCCATTAATAATAAAGCTAATAACTGAAGCAAATGATTTTGAATCATATCTTTAATCGCTCCAAAATCATTATAATAACTAAGACGATTTCCAACTCCTAAAGTCTCATCGATAATTACATTAATTTGTTCTATATGTTCGTTGTCTATTAAATGTTGAAATCCTTTACTTCCAAATTTTAAGGCAATGATATTTTGAACAGATTCTTTACCTAAATAATGATCAATTCTAAAAACATTTTTTTCATCAACAATTTTATGGATTTTTTTCTCAAGAGCATCGTTCGATTTTAAATTTTCTCCAAATGGTTTCTCAAAAACAATCCGATTAAAAATATCTTTTTTTGAAATTAATTTAAATTTTTTTAATCCCTCAAGAATTTTAGGAAATAACTTATAACTAGTCGCCAAATAATAAACCCGATTACATCCTTCAATTTCACAAGAAGGTAAAGCTTCAGAAAGTTGTTCTATATTTTTCGATTTTGAAAAATCAATTTTCAAGTGTTTTATATTAATTTCTTCTAAATGGTGCTTCTCCTTTACATCTTTAACACTTTTAATTAAAAAATGTTTATAATCCTCATCACTTAAATCTTCTCTGGAAATTCCTATTAAAGTTGAACCTTTTTTTACAACTCCTTCATGAATAAGCTCTGAAAACGCAGGAGCCAACTTCCTCTTAGCTAAATCTCCTGTTCCTCCAAAAATAATAAATGTTAAAGCCTCTTTTGTCATATCCTTATTTTAACCAATCTTAATATAAAAACTTAATCAATAACTTTTTATATTCCTTAAGATTCTTTATTAGAGATGGTGACTAACAAACAACTTTCTGATATAGCAAATGTTCTTCGAAGAGATGTAGCAATCATGACCACTAATGCTGGAAGTGGCCATTTAACCTCTTGTTTTTCTTGTGCTGAAATTCTCTCTTGTTTGTTTTTTCATGAAATGGTTTGGGATATTAAAGATTCAAAAAACCCAGATAACGACGAATTTATCTTAAGCAAAGGCCACGCAGCGCCAATTCTTTACTCTGCTCTTTATCGTTCTGGCGCAATAAAACATAATCTAAATAACTTAAGAAAATTAAATTCTCCATTAGAAGGACATCCAATGCCAAAATCACTTTCTCAAATAAAAATCGCAACCGGTTCTTTAGGTCAAGGACTTTCAGTCGGAATCGGAATGGCTTTAGCATCAAAATTACAAGGGCGTAAATTTAGAACATTTGTCTTAATGGGAGATTCTGAAACATCTGAGGGAAGCATTTGGGAAGCGTTTCAATTAGCATCTCATTACAAATTAAACAACCTCTGTGCAATTATCGACGCAAATCGTTTAGGACAAAGAGGACAAACAATGTTAGGCCACGACGTTAAAACATATAAAAAAAGAATACAAAGTTTTGGATGGAATACTTTAGTTGTTGACGGCCACAATATTAATCAACTCATTAAAGCATTATTAAAATCAAAAAAATCGCAAAAGCCAACTTGCATAATTGCAAAAACTTTCAAGGGAAAAGGAGTTTCATTTTTAGAAAATAAAGAAAACTGGCACGGACGCGTTATGGATAATCGACATTTACATCAAGCTTTAGATGAATTACCTCATGTTTCAATGCCGAAGATAAAAATAAAAAAACCAATAAAAATGAATGAAATAAAAATAAAATACTTATCTTCAAAACCTTTGAATTATTCTTTTGGAAAAGAAATTGCAACTCGTGAAGCGTATGGAGAAACCTTAGCAAATTTAGCAATTTTAGATAATAAGATAATTGCAATAGACGCTGAAGTTTCAAATTCTACTCGAAGTGAAGAAGTAAAAAAAAGAACTCCTCGCCAGTTCATTGAAACATTCATTGCAGAGCAAAATTTAATTGGAATTGCATTAGGTTTAAGTGTTAAGGGATTCAAACCATTTGCTTCAACTTTTGCAACATTTTTAACACGAGCTCATGACCAAATTCGTATGGCTTCATTATCGTCGACAAATTTCACTATTTGTGGTTCTCATGCAGGTGTTTCAATAGGTGAAGATGGAGCATCTCAAATGGGTTTAGAAGATATTTCAATGTTTAGAAGTTTACCAAACTCTACAATCTTTTATCCAAGCGATGCTGTTTCAACAAAAGAATTAACAAAACTTGCTTCTAAAAATAAAGGAATAACTTACATCAGAACAACTCGTCCGAAAACACAAGTGATTTATGCTAACAATGAAAAATTTCCTATTGGAGATTTTAAAATATTAAAAGAATCAAAGAAAGACAAAGGAGTAATTATTGGTGCAGGAATTACATTACATGAATCTCTTGAAGCCCATAAAAATCTAATGAAAAAAAATTTCAATGTTGCTGTTGTGGATTTGTATTGTATAAAACCTTTCAATTCAAAAAAATTAATTGATTTTATAAAAAAACACGGAAATAAAATTGTAATTAGTGAAGACCATTATCAAGAAGGTGGAATCGGAGAAATGCTCGCAGAAGAATTGGAAAATACAAATATAAAAATAAAACACCTTTATGTATCAGAAATTCCACATTCTGGAACAAAAGAAGAGTTACTAAAAAAATACAAAATAGATTCTAATGCGATTGTGCAGGCTGTTAATGATTTGAAATCTTAACTAAGAGGGAAATACTCTTTCCAATTTATCAATTTGTCTTACTAAATCAATTTTACAAAGTTCATTTATTCTAAATTCTTCTGTAAATACCTTATAATATTCCAACCAAACTTCGGGCAACATTGTACTTTCCGTTCCAACTAATTGAAAGTCTCCTTTAACAATATCTCTAATTGTATCAATTTTTTTGTTATAATTTTTAGACTTATCTTTCACTATAGTCAATAAATATCTTTCCATTATTTAAGTCAATATAATGTTCTTATAAACCTTTCCTTAAATTAACAAACCACAATTTTAAAAAACCTTAATTCTCTAATAATTTATGGAACATAATATTCTTTTATGCGTTGATAGAGATGGAACTTTGATTTATGATGACGATTATTTTTTAGGTAAGGATAACTATTGGAAATCAAAAGTGAAAATTCTCCCAAAGACCGTCGAAGGAATGAAACTTTTAGATAAAACATTCCCAAATTGCATTTGCAGATTTATTCTTTCAAATCAACCAGGAGTAGCAATTCAAGATTTTAAACGCCTCACGTTAAAGAGGGCAAATGATGTTTGTAAAGAAGTTGCATTAATATTCAAACGAAAAGGGGCGTTTTTTGATGGTTGTATAATTTGTCCTCATGTAAGTTTAGACTATGTAAAAAAACATCCAGAATACAATTTTGATAAAAAGTATGTTCAAAAAGAATGCAATTGTTTCAAGCCAAATATTGGAATGATTGAAGAAGCTTTAGCAAAGAAAAAACTCGACAAGAAAAACACCCATATTTATGTTATTGGAAATATGGAAAGTGATATATTGACGGCGTTAAATGCAAAAGGAGTAGGAATTTTAGTGTCTTTTGAAAATAATTTAGAAGAACTAAAATTAGTAAAAGAACTAAAAAATAAATATCCTAAACAAGTTTTCATCGCAAAAGATTTTCTCGGTGCAATTCAGTGTGTTATTGATAAAGAAAAGAAATGAACTTTCAAATTTCTAATTCAATCTTTCCTCTAGTTTAGAAGCTAAATCAATAAATTTATTCGCTCCTTTTTTTAATGTGTTAATAGAACTCATTATTTTCCCCTCATTTTCTTGATAACTTCTCCCATTTAATTTTAAACTTTCTTTCAATTTTTGAGCAAAAATAATGCTAGGAATATCATGAGAATCATAAGTCATTAATACTTCTCCAGTTTCATTTTTAATGCGAGCTATTTCTTTTTTAGAATATTCTCTGTCTAAAATAGTTCCAGTAGAATCAACTATATAATCATAACTTCTTAAAAAATCTCTTGTATTTTTCCATTCTCGATTTCTGAACAATCCAAGCATATCAATTTAATGAATTTATTATTTATAAGAATTTAGTTATTGACAGCATCATAAAGTTCATTATATGTTTCTTTAGGATTCTTACTTTTTGAAATAAGACTTCCAGAATTAAGAATATTCGCTCCAGATTTAACTAAATCTCTCGCTGTAACTAAATTAACTCCACCATCTACTTGTAAAACAAGTTTTTTATTTATCGCTCTAAGATTTTCAAGTTTGTAATAAGTCTTATACAATAAATCCTGTTTTTCTTTACCAGGACGCACACCCATTATTAAAATTCCGTCGGCTTCATGCATTATTGGAATAATTTCATCTTCTCTAACCTCGGGATTAATCGCAACAAAAGCTTCCATATCTAATTTATGGATTTCATTAATTACCTTTTTCACTTCATTTTCATCACTTATTGCAGACCAATGAAAAATAACTTTTGAAAAACCTCTATTCTTTAATCTCTTAACCCATTTTTTAGGATCTCTTACCATTATATGTGCTTCAAATTTTATATCATAATTTTTTAGAGTCGGAACAACACTCAGCTTTATTGATCTCTTATCAACAAAATGCCCGTCCATAAAATCAATTTGAATTTCTTTAGCAAAATATTTCAATTTCTCAAAACGTTTATCAAACTGCTTTTTTGATGTCGCCAATATCGTAGGAATTATTTTAATTACCATTTAATTAAACAGATTATTGATTATTTAACTTTTCTCTTTTCCTAAACATTTAAAAAGAAGAAATTTACTAAAGACCTATGAAAACTTTAGAAACAAGAATAATGAAATTCCAAGAAGAAAAAAGAGAATATGACGTTGTTGATAGAAACATTGACCAACCAGCTCCAAGATATTTTGTTGCATATCGTCACGGAATTCCTTTTATTTCAGATGAAGTTCCAAGAGATTATATGTCTCCGATGATTTTACATGAATTAGCAGAGTTTGAATTATTACAAGAAGAAAAGGATAAATGCTTAAAAGCATTAAAATTAGAATTGAAATCGTTGAATGAAGAACAATTAAAAGAATATATTCCTTTTAGAACAGAAGTATTTCAATGTTTAATATCTTATTTAGAAAACCATCTTCCTAATTCTCCACATCTTCCTGAAATGAAAAAGAGTTTGTCTTATTTAGAAACATTGTGATTTTTCTCATAATCACTTATTTTTTTAATTCTTCTTTTATGTCTTGATTTATTACTAAAAGAAGTTTTTATCCATGTAGAAACAATTTTTTTTGCATTTTCTGGAGCGAAGAATTTTCCCCTTAAACATAAGATATTCACATCATTATCTTGCGAAGCCATTTTTGCGGAATAAGAATCATAAGCTAAAACAGCTCTAACACCTTTAACTTTATTTGCAGCAATTACCATTCCCGTCCCAGAACCACAAATTAAAATTCCTTTGGAATTTTTTTCTTTAGAAACTCTTTCTGCAACTTTGAATGCATAATCTGGATAATCGTCGTTTAAATCTTCGCCATAAGCACCTAAATCTTCATAATTAATTGCCTTCTTATTAAGAAAATCTTTTATTTTATCTTTTAATTTAAATCCCGCGTGGTCGCTTGCAATTAATATTTTCATCTTTTATTCACTTTGTGTCCTCCAAATTCATTTCTAACAGCAGCAATTGTTTTTTTCCCTAAAATAAATTTATTAGTTTTATCTTTTCTAATTTTTACTGCAACATCAAAAGCAGGAGAATAACCTCCCACAGATTTATTTGTATCTTGAAGTTCTTTAATAGTCACACTCATAATATCTGGTTTAATACTCTTAAAATCCTTTCTATTCAAAGCTTTATTCGTTAAATCAATCAACCATGAATTAATAACCGACGATTCTTGCCAAACTTCCGTCGCTTTAGCTAAATCAATTTTCTTTTTATCTAAAAGTTCAATGCCCTCAGCAATTCCCTGTAAATAAACATACTCAATAATATTATGGACTGCCTTGACATAAAAACCATTTCCAACCTCTCCAAAATAACCATAACCTTTTGATGGCGCAAGAGCTTTGCACAAAGGTTCAATATTTTTGAATTCTTTTTTACTTCCTCCAATCATTAAAGGATAACCCTTTTCCAAACCATGAATTCCTCCAGAAACACCACAATCAAAAAAATTAACTTTGTATGATTTGCACAACTTCGCGTTTTTTCCGGCATTTTTGTAAAAATCATTCGCTCCATCGACGATAATATCTTCGGAATTTAATAATGGAAGAACTTTTTTTATCATATCTGTTGTTATTTTTCCGGCAGGCAACATTAACCAAACAATTTTCTTTTTTGATTTTAATTTTGAAACTAACTCTTCAATAGAATATGCTGGAATAGCTCCTTTCATTTTTATTGCATCAACATTTTCTTTTGAACGGTCATAACCAACAACACGAATTTTATTTCTTAATAATCTCTGCGACATTCCAAAACCCATTCTTCCAATTCCAATCATACCTACTTCTTTAACCATCTTACTAAAATAAAGAAAAAGAATATTTTAAACTTAACTAATTGAAGTTATATTTTTTATAATTCAAACAGAAATTAGGATTTCCCTTAATATATCCAGTATAAGCTTTATTAATAACCTTCATCGCTTCATTGCAATCTTTAGCGTGATATAATAAACTGAAATCGTCTTTAGTGAACATTTTTTTTCTTAATGGGTCTTTTTCCAACCAGTTCAATAATCCTGGCCACATATCTCCTAAAAGAATAATGGGGACATTACAAATGTGTTTTACCTGCATTAATTGCCAAGTGTAAAAAAGTTCTAATAAGGTTCCAACACCACCCTCAGCTACAACAACAATATTTGATAAAAGCATAAAATTATCTAACCTATTAGAAAAACGATTGAATGTCTTGCTTTCTCCGACGTTTTTATTAAATACTTGTTCATGAGGAAGTTTTATTCCAAGACCGATAGAATGAGTTTCAACGCGACTTTTTTTCTTGCCTTCTTGATGGCCTAAATTAGCTGCTTCCATTATTCCCGGCCCGCCACCTGTAACAATATCTATTCCCTGTTCAGCAATCATTTCAGCTAATTTTTTAATTTCCTTATATCTCTTATCATCTTTCTTAATTCTCGCGCTTCCAAAAATTGTAACACGAAAATGTTTTTCTTTGTAAAGTCTTTCAAAATCTTTTTTAGTTTTAGCTATTTTCATTTCAAAATCTCAACCTTCCCTTTTTTTGCAATTGCCGATGCAATAAGCACTCCTTTACATCCTAAATCTTTCGCAGCTTTTATATCTTCCTTTGATGAAATTCCCGCACCACACAAAGGAATAATCTTAGTTTTGCTTAAAATTTTAACAAATTTATTAATAATTTTAGGATTATATTTAGTTATTGACTTTCCAGAAGAAATTAATTTAGGGTCTTCAAAAGCAATCGCTGTTGGATTAAACTTAATTATTTGTTTAACTTCTCTCAAATCAGAAGCACAAACAATTGATTTCAAATCATACTTCTTGCATTGCTCTACAATTATCTTTATCTCCCCTAATAAAAGTTGATACTCGCTATGATTAATTAAAGAACCTTTAACACCAATTTTTTTAACCGCTTTAGGAGTCACTGCCCCCGTCGTCGTTTCATATAAAACAGGATCCAAATGCTGAGCATAAATATTTAACTTAGTGCTTTTAGAAATTTCCTTAAGATAAATCGCAGGAACAGAAACAATCACTTCTTTATTTGCTTTTTCAATTTTCTTAATCAAACTTTTCAAATCTTTTTCTTCAAGATAATTTTTTGTGTTTACAATTATCATGTCCAAATAATCTCCTTAATCTTCTTTGTCAAACCCAGAGGGTCTTTACTTTGCCAAACATTTCTACCAATCGCCAAACCAATCGCCCCAGAATCTTTAATCTCTTTAACTTGTTTCAAAAAATCTTTCTCAGATTTTTTTGTCCCTCCAGCAATTACAACCTTGCACCTTCCAGCGGATTTAACAGCCCAATCCAAATCTTTTTTCTTTCCACCATATTTTATTTTAACTATATCTGCACCAATTTCCAAAGCAGTTCGTGTTGCATAAGCCATCATTTCACGAGAAACATCATTCTTAACTTTTCCCCCACGAGGATAAATCCAAACAATAACTGGAAGATTTTTCTTGTGAGCTTCAAATTGAATCTTAGAAAATTCTTCAATCATTTCTTCTTCATGTTTACTTCCAATATAAATTGTAAAACCAATAGCACTTGCTCCCAATTCAACCGCTTCTTTAACAGTTGCAATCTGTGCTGAAATCGGGTCACCTTTTATTAAACTCGTTTTTCCATTAAGTTTCAAAATTAGGGGGACTTTAGATTTCATAATCTCTTTATTATATTTTTCAGCAATTCCTTTTTGATATACAACACCATTATATTTTCCTTTCTTAGCAATATTTAAAATATACAAAGGGTCAACATTAACGTCGTTAAAATCAGTTTCAGGCCCGTGTTCTAATCCTTGGTCATAAGCTAAGTAAATAGCTTTTCCCTTTGTTGTTATTTTTTTCAATAAATTCATCTTCTCAAAATTCTCCTTGTCTCTTCTTTATATTTTTCAACATCTGGCTGATTAAAAGGATTAACTCCTAAAAGAAATCCAAGATACATTGTTTGCATCATTTTGTATTGTAATAAAGCCCCAATATTAAAATCTTTTTTATTAGAAAGCTCAATTGAAATAAATGGTCTTTTGTTTATTCTATATGAAGATTTAACTCCAACCAAAATTGCATTCATAATATCAGACAATTCTTTCCCCTGAATATCATCGACAAGTAAATCATATTCAGATAATTTAGGCATAATAAGTTTAGTATTTTCTTTTTCAACAAAAACAAAAGTTGTAAATTTATCATTAGGTCCTCCCAAATAAAGCTGAAGCATTGAATGAAGGTCAGTAGTACCAATAGAAATTATTGGTGTAATTCCTTTCTTTTTTTTACCTAATGATTCTCCAAAAAGTTGACGATTCCACTTTCCAATTGATTCTAAATCACTCGAAAATAAAAATAAATTACTAATTGATTTACCCTTATGGTAATTTGCATATTCAATTACGGCCGACATCACAGCAGGATTTTTCATAATTTTTTCATTCAAACAAATTTTTTTCATTTCTCTCGCTCCTCTTAATAATCTTTCCAAATTAATTCCTAACATTCCTAAAGGAAAAAGCCCGACGGGAGAAAAAACACTATAACGCCCTCCGACTTTTTTTGGAATCTCTAAAACATTAAACGCTTTATCCAACGCTAAATCCCAAAACGGAGAAAATTTATCAGTTGTTACAACTACATATTTTTCATAATCTTTAACATATTTCCTAATCAAATTAACAAGAATTTCAAAATTTGCGATTGTCTCAGTCGTTTTGCCAGATTTACTAATCCCATTAACAATTATTTTTTTACCTTTCTTAAGTTCAGGTTCTAAAATTCTTAAAACATCGCCAAAAGAATCCGAGTCAACTGTATCAACATAAAATATTTTTAACTTAGAATCTAATTGATTGTAAAATTTTCCGAGGACAGCTTCTTGAACAGCTATTGTTCCAAGATTACTTCCTCCAATTCCAACAACCACTAAATAATCCGGATTAAGTTTCAAACATTCGCTTATTACTCTTTTTACATTTTTCAAATTTGCTAAATCATCAGGTAAGTTTATCGAAGCTCTATCGTCATTATATTCTTTTAATTCAGCTTCTTGCATATCTTCAATTTCAGGGCGAAGTTTTTTAGCTAACTTATTAATCTCTCTTTCCTTAATCAATGAATCTTTAAATGAAAATCTTATCATTTCCTCACCCCACTGATTTTCTGATATTCTAAAACAATATCTCTCTTAAAATCTTTCATACCCTCGATTGTTTTTGGATGTTCAATTAATTTTTTTAAAACCTCAAATGGAATTGTAGCAATATCAGCTCCAGCAAGCGCAACTTCTCGCAGTTGTTGAGGATTTCTAATGCTCGCAGCTAAAACTTCAGATTTTAATTTATTCTCAATGATAATTTCCTTGCATTTTTTAATTAAATCAACTCCAGAAGAAATTCCAGAATCATTTTTCTTTTTAGATTTAACTCCAACAAAATAATCATTTTTCTTAAATTTAATATGTGCTTTCTCGCGAATAAAATCATCTTCCCTGCCAACAAAAGGACTGACAAATTTAGCGCCAGCTTTTACCGCAAGCAAAGCTTGCTCCGGACTAAAAATCAAAGTGCAATTAATGGGAATTTTTTCTTCAGTCAAAGTTCTAATCGCACGTATACCATCAAAGTCATTTCTCTTGCAACTATTATCATCACAAAAAGCAGGGTTCACAGGAATCTTAATATAAACATTCCCAAACTTATGAAATTTTTTGTATAATGTTTTTCCTTCTTTAACCATAGAATTATAATCACTCGTCGTAACTTCCAATGAAACAGGAGTTTTTCCCGCGACTTTCAAAATTTTTTTAATATAATCTTCTAAATTAGTTTCTTTACCTGAAACTGCTTTCTTCATTAAACTAGGATTTGTAGTAACTCCTTCAATAACTCCCCAAGAATATGCCTCTTCAATTTCTTCAATTTTAGCGCTATCTATAAACAGTTTCATTTTCACACTCTTTTAATTAGATAAGAAAAGAATTATTTAAATTTACCGAAACATGTTTAAATCATCTTGATTGAATAAAAAATAAAAATAAAAATATTATTACTAATTACTTAAAAACTTTGTATAGCGCATAGATACCACATAAAGCAATTACATAGTAAACTATTGTAACAGCAATTGGAACAGTTCCAAGAGCTAACTCAACTATATTGAAATTTAATTCAGCTAAACCCCAGTTTATTGCACCAATATTCGCTAAAACTAAAGCAGTTTTATTATACCAAACCATTTTTTTCATACCTCCTTTCACCATCTTTTTAACCTAATTTATTAAAGGAAATTCTCTTTATAAAAGTTTCTCTCGACAGTAATCTTTTTCAAAAAAAGATTAGACAAAAATTTAGATTGAGTTGCTCTCGCATAATCTTTTTCAAAAGTCAAGAATTAAATTCTTAACTCTAAATAAACAAGAAATTATTTATTCAGAAAGATTAGACAAAAATTTAGATTGAGTTGCTCTCGCATAATCTTTTTCAAAAAAAGATTAGACAAAAATTTAGATTGAGTTGCTCTCGCATAATCTTTTTCAAAAAAAGATTAGACAAAAATTTAGATTGAGTTGCTCTCGCATAATCTTTTTCAAAAGTCAAGAATTGAATTCTTAACTCTAAATAAACAAGAAATTATTTATTCAGAAAGATTAGACAAAAATTTATTTTCTTGCCTCCGGCAAATTTAAATAATCCATTGAATAAATTACTTTAGAGGTGTAAAATTACCAAAATAATAATTTATTCAACACCCTCATGTCCTTGGTGTAAAAAAGTGAAAGCATTTCTTCAAGAGAGAAAGATAAAATTCGAAGATTTTGATGTTTCTAAAAACAAAAAATCAGCACAAGAAATGATTAACAAATCAGGACAAATGGGTGTTCCAGTAATTGATATAGATGGAAGAATTATTGTAGGATTTAATGAAGGTGAATTAAAGAAAGCTTTGAAATTAAAATAAAATGGTAAATGAATATGATTTAATAATTATTGGAGCAGGAGGAGTAGGTTTAGCAGGAGGAATGTATTCTGCACGGTTAGGTTTGAAAACTTTAATTCTTGGGCATTCTCATGGAAGCGAACTTCCAATTGGAGGAGTTATAACGACGACAAATCTCGTAGAAAATTATCCCGGATTTACTAAATTAACTGGAACAGAAATAGCAGAAAAGATAGAGGCGCATACACGTTCATATGATAAAGTAACAATAAAAGAAGAACTTGTAAAAGAAATTAAAAAATCAAAATCTGAATTCTCAGTTAAAACTGAAAAAGAAACTTATAAGGGGAAAACAATTTTATTTGCAACCGGAACTAAATGGAGAAAATTAGAAATTACAGGAAGCAAGGAATTCGAAAACAAAGGTGTAAATTATTGTGCATTATGTGATGGTCCTTTATTCAAGAATAAAATTGTTGCAGTTATTGGGGGTTCAGATTCAGCAACAAAAGATGCTTTAGTATTAGCAGAACACGCAAAAAAAGTTTACATAATTTACCGAGGAAAAGAAATTCATCCAGAACCCATAAATCTTGAAAGAGTAAAATCTAACAAAAAAATAGAAATAATTAATAACACAAATTTAACTCAAGTTAAAGGAGAAAAATTCGTAACTTCCATAATTTTAGATAAACCTTACAAGAACTCTAAAGAATTAAAACTCGACGGTATTTTTGTTGCAATTGGGCATATCGTCTTAAGTGATTTAGCAAAGTCTCTTGGAGTAAAAACAAACAAAGCAGGAGAAATAATAATTGACCATAAAACTTCTGAAACAAATTTGTCTGGTGTTTTTGCAGCCGGAGATGTAACAGATAAAGAATTCAAACAATTAATAACCGGTGTCGCAGATGGTTGCACCGCAGCATATTACGCTTATGAATATATTTCTAAGAAAAGATTATAAAAATATTTGTATAAAATTAAAGTTTCTTTCTTAATTCTACAAATGGTTTCAAAACATCTGGGTGTAGAGTTCCTTCTAATCCTTTCATAGTTTTATCAACAGTTTGTAAGTCTGCCATTGTATATGCTTTAATATTTGAAACACCTTTGCCGAGCGCATTTGGCGCCTCCGGTGCTATTCCGACGAACCGACCACAGAGATTGTCAAGGTCGAGCCAGCCATCAGCATCAGACCTGACCTCGAGCCCGTAGACAAACCACGCCCTTAATTTTGGATTATCTCCTGCTGAATCTGGGTAAACTCCCATTGCAGTATCATAACCAAATCTTTCTTTGCCTTCTGCAAAAATATAATCAGCATAATCATTAAGTAATCCTTGGTCCCTTGCTAAAGCTTTCCAAACAGGATGAGATTTAACATCTTCCCTAGACATTTGTTCATTTACTTTTCCTAATTTTCCTTTCTTAAATTCTTCTTCTTCTAAAGTATTGTAAACATCTTCTCCTATAATCAAAGCTCCACCAACTCTTTGACTTTCAGGAGTCATGTCTCTAAGTGTTTGAGAATCAAGAACTATCTTTACCCTTCCATCAGGATGATACACAACAGCATCACCAGTATCAAAATAATTATCCATATAAGAACCCTTAACTGCTTTATCAGAATTTCTAACATCAAGTCTTCTTTGCATAAGTTGAGAAACATTCATAGGTACTCTGCCATCTGCTACTAGCTTTGGCATTTGCTCTACATTTCTACCATAAAATTCTTGGTATGCTTCTCTTGTTGCATTTAGTTTTAATGCCATATTAACTTTAGAAAATTAAGGTTTAAAAAGTTTTGTATTATTATAATTTCTAAATAGTAACAAACCAAAATTAATATCAATATCTCTTAGAAAATTTTTTCTTTAATCCCACACCAGAATTTCTATCGGAAGTTTTTCCTCTTGAAGATGTTCTTCCGCCTCGACTTCCTCTAAAACCAGATTTTTCGGTTTTTCCTCTAAAACCTTCTTGAGAGGTTTTACTTCTTGAAAATCCTGAACCCCTACTTCCATCATTTCCCATAGGTCTACCTTCATGTCGACTAAGTCCACTTCTTCCATCTCGAGAGTATTCACGATTATTATTTTCTCTTGAATATCCACTATTTCTTCCAAAATCTTCTCTTGAACTTCGTCCTCTTGAATATTCTTTATCAGAACTTCTATCAGAAGTTCTTCCTCTTGAAAATCCTGAACTTCTATTTTCCTCAAATCGATTAGGCTTTTGCCTGCTTCTTTTTTTAGGAGAATTATAACTTTCTTTCCTAACAGAACTATGAGCTCTTCCTCTTCCAGCGTCTCGAGTGCCATCTTCCCTTTCTCTTTTTTCATATCTTAATGAATCGCGAACTCCAAAACGTTTATCTTTTCCAGAATCTCGTCCTCTTCCTGGAATCCAACGAACCTGAACCTGTTCAATAAATGGAGTTTTCTCCTCGACAATACCTAATTCTTTAGGAAGCAACCTACTAAAATTTTCATAATCTCTCATAGAAATTAAATTTATTACCTTTCCATCTTTTCCAGCCCGAGCAGTTCTACCAATTCGATGGATATACTCTTTTTTCTCATCAGGAATATCATAATTATAAATATGGCTAACTCCGTCGATATGCAAACCCCGAGCAGCAACATCTGTAGCAACAAGAACATTTACTTCCTTAGAATGGAAAACTGACATAGTTTTATTCCGCTTATCTTGAGTAATCCCTCCGTGAATCGCTAAACTATCAATACCTAAAGATCTCAAATTATTTACGATAAAATCTACATTCTTCCGAGTATTACAAAAAACCATAACCAAATCAGATTTTTCTTTTTCCAATAAATATTTTAATAAAGAAAATTTCAAATTATCCCTAACATCATAATAAATCTGTTTTAATTTTTTTGGGTCAACATAATCTTCCGCAGAAATTTCAACATAATTTTTTATCTGATCTTTAATTAAATGTAAAACATCTGGTGAAATCGTCGCCGAAAAAAGCATGAACTGTCTTTCAGTAGGACATTTACGAATTATTTTTTTAACATCGTCTCTGAAACCCATATCCAACATTCTGTCTGCTTCGTCAAGAACAAGCGTATTTATTCGAGCTAAATCAATAGAATTCCTTTCAATATGGTCCAATAATCTTCCAGGAGTCGCAACAACAATTTCTACACTTTCTAATTTTTTTATTTGAGGATTAATTCCAACTCCTCCATAAACTGCTGTAACATCTAAGTCTTTATGTTTAGCGAAAAATTTCAATTCTTTAGAAACTTGTTCTGCTAATTCTCGTGTTGGTGTTAAAACAAGACCTTGTAAACCTTTTCCAGAAGAAATATTTTTTATTAAACCTGCTGCGAACGCCAAAGTCTTCCCACTTCCAGTCGAAGCACCAGCTATAACGTCT
>Ga0209542_10003678_pt1 | contig 32524 bp, 25 predicted proteins | sample RifCSPhighO2_01_FD_184028 | JGI IMG/M metagenome (GOLD analysis project Ga0209542, IMG submission 184028) | Soil microbial communities from Rifle, Colorado - Rifle CSP2_plank highO2_0.1 (SPAdes) (version 2) | ecosystem: Environmental > Terrestrial > Deep subsurface > Rock core/Sediment ... | reverse complement strand
CTCCGTCGGTTATTGCGTTGTTAAAATCAGAACCGGAATCATAAACCAAATTTCCATTCACATTCGCATCGTAAATCAAAACTCTTAGATCCCCGGTGGAGAGTGAAGAACCGCTTTGAGCTATCCGCCCGTGCAACGCAACTAATTGTGCAACACCAAAAACGGTTGAAGAGAAAAAGAGTAAAATGAGGAGAAGGGAAAGGGCGCGATTATTGAGTATGGGGGGGGGTAAAGGGATTGTTTTGCATGGTAAATTCTCGCTTAGATAAAGGCAGAACCCCTTTAAAAAACTGTTGAAAACGGGGGGGGAGATTTTTGGTGAAAATTCACAAAATCCGGGTTAGTGGCTATTTCTGAAATTATTTTTATGCCTGTTTGGCATTTTGAGGCAAGAAATAATGGAGGTTTTTGGAGTTATTTGAAATTCATTTTCAAAGCTAGGTGGGCCATCTAGGCCAATGTTAACTATAGCAAACCGCGAAAGTTTTTCGGTTTTTGGAGCGGTTTGCGCTGGTAGCAGACATGAAAAATCAACCGAATTATTTTAACTGTCTGCTATAAACCCAAGGCCTCTTAACAACACTTTATAATTCCTTTTTTTGTTAATTGTTTGGATGACCACTAGAAATGCAATCCTTCTAATTGTAAAGCAAAACCCCGGGATTGATTATAACTCCCTTCTCAATAAATTCGCTTCATCTTATTCAAATGCAAATTCAGCGCGCGCCGCCCTTTCGCGTTCGCTAAAAGACCTCACTATTTTTGGGCTTGTCACGCGCAAGCAGAACCGCTACTATTTAATGGACAAGGGTGAGGGGGAAATATATTCTGAAATAAAAAACAAGTTAGTGCTGGCGCTAAATGCAACCCTAAAAGAAAAGCACCCTGTTGATAAAATCGATTCGGTTGTTGAAAAATTGCAAATACTGATTGAGAGGGGAAGGTCTGACCGCGACTTGCTCAAAACCGCAAAGAGCTCCCTGGATTTTTCAATTTCAGACCTTGAAGGGATTTGCGGCGAACTTGAAAAAAAAGTGCGGCATTTGGAATACATTTCAAAAGTTTTTTCAGACCAGATAAAATCCCTAAAAGACCTGGAGTTCAATGATTCTTTTGCAAGGCAATCAAACCCTGTTTCTTTTACAAAATTAAATGAAATTTTTTCCTCACAGCCGGATTCTGAATTAATGGTTGAGTGCCAGGACCCCGCGCTTCTTGAAATTCTTGCCCTCGGATTTTTAGGTAAAGTAAAAAACAATTCTTTTCCCGTGCAAAAATCCCAATTGCAAATACTTCCCGGGGTATTTGAAAAAAGCGCTTTGCGCTCAATAAAACCCGTAAATATTTTCTCATCGGTTCTAAAAGCGCAGGTATATCCGGACATAATAATACTCTCAGGGCCGGTTGCAGAAGTTGAGAAGTGGAAAAAGGATTAAAGGCATGCGCATGATAAAGGCAGTTGTATTTGATCTAAATGGGTTGTTTGTGCAGGCCCCTGAGAATAGGATATTAGAGCAGCTCTGCGCTGCAACCGGCACCGGATTAAATATTGCAAAATCAAATTACCTTCTTTTAATTTTAGATTTTGAGCGCGCAAAATACTCGCCCTACGAATTCTGGAGCAGGGTCTTTGTCGGGCTTAGCTTGCAAGAGTACGAAAATTATGTTGTTGCAGAATATGAAAAACCAGTTGAACCTAATTTAGAACTCTACACCTTTGCTAAAAAGCTCTCGGAAAAACTTCCGATCTATTGCATTTCAAATTCCAATTTTTTGCAAGGGAAAGCATACCGCAAGCAAAAACTCTACGCCCCGTTCAAAGAATTCTGCCTCTCGCATGAGAGTGGAAATGCAAAACCATTCCCTTCAACGTATTTGCACTTTCTCAAAAAAAATTCTCTTTCTGCAAATGAGTGCGTGTATGTTGATGATTCTGCAATAAATGTACTTGTGGCCTCGCTTCTCGGATTTAAGGCAATACGCTACCGCGGGAACGCTGATTTATTTTCAAAACTTGCAAAATTAGGGCTTTGAATTTGAAAAATAAGGCGCGGAGGACGAGATTTGAACTCGCGCTCCCTTGCGGGAACACCGTCTCGAGCGGTGCGCATTTGACCTCTCTGCCACCTCCGCCTCAACTTTTTTCTTTTCATTACACGAAAAGAAAAAACTTGACTAAAAAGAAAAGTGTGAGTTTTGACAAAAGAGATTTAATTTGAGGCTCTTTTCAAAGAAAAAGTGCTAAATTAGCGTTAAAAAGCTATTCAAAGCGAAAAAAAGAGAAAATCGAGGCGCCAAATTTATGGCGTCTCCTTGAAAACTTGCCCGAGCATTGTATAGCCTGTGACTCCTGAAATGAATGCCACAAAGCCGAATACTAGTAGGTTTACTATTGGTATAAATGATAGCAACCCTGCTACAAAGCCAAGGACTAGGCTGTATATGAAGAACACTATTAGTGTTATCCAATACGTGCCTGTTAGGACTTTTTTTAATATTGCCCCGAAATTAAATGCCGCGCCAATTGACCCTTCCTTTAGGTAGAAAAATATTCCCATTGAAGAGAGTATTGCCCCAACAATTCCCAAAAGGATTGCGACAAGGATTAAGGCCCCGCCTGTTGCTGCGCTAGCAAATATTGTTGTTATAAGCCCCTGGCCACTTCCTGATAGGATTTGCGGGCCTGCTGCTATTATTGTGCTGATTACAGCGGCTGCCGCAATTGCGAGCACTATTATTGCCGGTATCATGTAGATTATTTGTATTACTATAATTGATATTATGTCCTTGACATATTGCCCTATTTGGTTTGGATCCCACTTAGGTAGGTTATTATCTCCCTTAATTACTTTCCTTCCCATCCCTGCGTTAAAGCCTGTTAGCCCAAGATTTAGAACCGGGATTGCACCTATAATTGTGCCAATTCCTGCAGTCATTGGATCTTGGAAAGGCTTCTTTATTGCTTCAATGTAATCAACCATTCACACAACCTCCGTTTGAAGTGTTTTTAGTAAACTGTGGCTTTTCTTTATTTTAACTTATCGTCATTTGTCATTATATCATTCGCACTACAAAAAAATGCGAAAGATCTGCAATTGACGGAAAACTTTTTCCAGTTATCCAGAAGCTTTTTATAGGTTTGATTCAAAGGGTGTTCCAGGAGGTGCTAATAAATGGCATCACACGAACAAATTGGGGGTTGGGCCTTCATAATAGGAACCGTAATAGCAATAATTGGCGGACTATTGGTTGGAGCCGGCACCGCACTCGGAAGTTTTGCGGCATGGATTCCTCTAGTACTCATACTTTTGGGTGCCCTAGTAGGATTGCTCAACATAGCGGACAAAGAAGTCCACACATTCCTCATAGCGGCAATCGCCCTTTTGGGACTTGCAGGCAGTGCAGGGGGACTTAATTTGATCCCAGGCATTGGGCCATTCCTTGTAGGAGTTGTCCAAAACCTAGCTGTATTCGTAGCTCCTGCGGCGCTAATCGTCTCAGTGGTCTCAATACACAGGCTTGCAGCAAATAAATTGTAAATTGAATTAGTGAAGGAAGCGCCAAATTTGCTTCTTTCATTTTTTCTTATTTTTCTAATTCAAAATTAGTTGTTCGCAATTAATTATTCATCTTCTCAACAAGCCCTTTTGCAATCCTGCTAGCCTCTTGCTCATCATTTGTCGATTTGACAATAATTTTTGAGCTCTTGAAAATCGAAACATCCCTTCCTGCAAATTTTAACATCAGAAGATACGGGGTTTCGATTTCAACAAACACTTCCTGCTCGCGCAATTTTTTTGCAACTACTTGCAAATCAAGACCATAATCTTGCTTTGGCACAAATTCGAATGCAATCCTTGATTTACACGGCTTTGCAACAAAATCCGAGAGTTCAATTTTCATAAAATTAAGAAAAGGCGGCAGGATATATAATTGTTCGCCGGGTTTCTACTCCCTAAACTCCACTTCATCAATTGCCCCGTCCCCATCCATATCAAGCCCTTCAACTACATGCGCCTCGCTTTTCAAATCGTATGAATTGGGCTTTTGCAGTTGTGTGGTTTTTTTTGTAAGTGCTAGAATTGCAGAAATTGTCCCGGTATTTCGTTTTCCTGCGATCACAAAAATCCACTTGCCCTTAAAATATGGGTGCGGGATTTTTTCAATAATTCCGATTGAATCTTCAGTGTACTGTTTTTTGGAAATTGAAGAATTGATTGCCCAATTCCCTCCGCTTGGTTCGAATTTTATCGGAAGAAAATTATTGGCCTGCGCTGCAAATTTATTTGAAACCGGCCCTCCTAAAATCAAGAGGTTTGAATTCTCTTTTTTTAAATCAGGCAAGGCAGTATCTAGAAAAACAAGTGGGGATTCAAAACCCGGAAAATTTGCCCCGATAAATGCCGCAATCTCTGCTGCAAGATGCCCATCGCGCGCCCTTGCCTTGAATTCCCCGTGCGGATCAGGAGAGCCCACCACAATTTTTCCTGTAAAAATCCCGTTTTTAACAAACTCTGATAAAAACCCCGAATGGTTTTTTTGCTGCTCAATTTTGCGCAAAATTTTTCCTGTGCTTGGGCTAGTCGGGAGAATGGAAAAGGATTCGCTTGAAGCGGAGTAGTATTTTGCAACCGCACCATTTCTCTCCTCTGTCCTATCAATATCAATTAGGCCGCTGTTTTTGAGCTGTTTTATGTAGTAGTAGATTTTTTGTTCATTAATTCCAAGCTCTTTAGATAAAAGCGCTGGGTAGGATGGTTTTTTGCAAATTGATTGGAAAAGCTTCCAGCACCCCTCACTTAGCAGCGGGCGCAGCCTCTGGGGCTCTTTTATAACGCGCGTGGGGAGTGATATTTCACCATCTTTTTGTTCTATTATTATCCTATCCATATCATCACCTGTCGCTGTTTTTGTATCTTATTCACTACTACTAAATAATTCATACTAGTATTACTATTTTTATAATAATAGTATCTTTTTTATTTTTAAGGCTTTTGCCACAACCTTAGTAGTATGTGTGGAATTGTAGGGGTAATAAGTGCTAACGCCCCGGAGAAGGCATTTGAATGCCTCAAGGCACTAGAGTATAGGGGTTATGATTCATGGGGAATAGCAGCCCCAACTAACAATGGGTTCTACTTGCAGAGGCAAATAGGCAAAATTGGCCAATCAGTTTTGAATAATGCGCCACAAACAGAGATTGCAATCGGTCACACACGCTGGGCAACTCATGGTAAAGTTTTGGAGAAAAACGCGCACCCGCACATTTCCAATGATGGAAAAATAGCAATAGTGCACAACGGCATTGTTGAAAATTTTGTTCAATTAAAAAAAGACCTCTTGTCTAAAGGGTTTCATTTCAATTCTGAAACTGATTCTGAAGTGATTGCAAATTTAATTCAAAAAAAAATATCTGAGGGGAACTCATTTGAAAATGCGCTAAGGCTCTGCGCTCTTGAACTTGAAGGAAATTATGCGATAGCAGCACTCCACTATGGAGAGAAAAAAATAGTGTGCGCAAAAAACGGCTCTCCTCTTGTAGTGGGGTTTTGCAAAGATGGTTTTGTAGTAGCATCAGATGCTAGCGCATTCATCAATTCAACAAGGCAAGTTCTCTTTGTTCCTGATGCAAAAATGGTTGTTATTGATAGTGATGTAAAACTAATCGACATTGCAAATGGAGTAGGGGAAAAATATAAAACAAAAACCCTCGAATGGGGTTTTGAGCAGGCAAAAAAAGGGGACTTTGCACATTTTATGATAAAAGAAATTTCAGAGCAGCCAAGCACGCTTCTTGCTGCGGCAAAACAACCTGTAGAAAGAATCGAAAAAGTAGTCTCTTTAATAAAATCTTCAAAGAAAATTTTTTTTGTAGGGTGCGGCTCTTCATACCACGCATCTTTAGCAGGAGTTCATTTTCTTAGCTCCGTTGCAAAAATAGATTCGCGCGCCTCTCTTGCATCTGAATTTGACCAGCTAGTAGATGCAATCTCTTCTGATTCTCTTGTAATAGCGCTAAGTCAGAGTGGAGAAACTGCCGATTTACTTGATGCAATAAAATTAGCACGCGAAAGGGGAGCAAAAATTGTTGGAATTGTAAATGCAATGGATTCTAGTGTAATGCGCGCATCAGATCTAACTCTTCTTATGAATGCGGGTCCAGAAATCTGCGTACTTTCAACAAAAAGCTACACTTCCCAACTTGCAATATTGCTTTTGATAGCATATTCTGCTGCTAACAAATTAGATTTGGGGAAAGAAATAATTTCAAAAACCTCTTTTGGGATTCAAAAAATAATTGAAGATCACTCAAAAATTAAAAAGGTCGCAAAAGAGCTCTCAAAGAAACCAAATATGTTTGTAATAGGGAGATCGCAAGCATATCCAGCAGCACTTGAGTGCGCGCTCAAAATAAAGGAAGTTAGTTATATTCATGCCGAAGGGTTTGCTGGTGGGGAATTAAAACATGGGACAATTGCCCTAATAGAAGAAGGAACTCCTGCAATAGTTCTTTGTACTCCTCTTACAAGAAAACTTATTTTGAGCAATGCAATTGAAATGAAGAGCAGAGGAGCAAAAATAATAGGGGTAGATTCGCAAAATAGTGATGTATTTGACATATTTTTCCAAATTCCTGAATGCAACGGAGCAGAGCCATTGCACCTTGTGATTCCGTGCCAGTTACTAGCATACTATATTGCACTTGAAAAAAACTTAGATCCTGATAAACCGCGCAACTTAGCAAAGAGTGTTACTGTGAAGTGAAAACAATGGCTCACACTCGAAAATTGTTTGGAACTGACGGCATTCGCGGCAAGGCAAATCACTACCCGATGACCCCTGAAGTAATGATAGCACTGGGAAGAGCTATTGCAAAAAATTTTAGTAATGGGGAGTCCCCAAAAATTGTAATAGGAAAAGATACAAGGCTCTCTGGCTATATGCTAGAAACCGCTCTGACCTCCGGACTGGTTTCAGGCGGCGCTCAGGTGTTTTTAGTGGGCCCTCTTCCAACCCCAGCAATTGCCCAGCTAACTCGCTCGTTTAACGCGCATGCCGGCATTATGATTTCAGCTTCACACAATCCGGCACAGGATAACGGGGTGAAAGTATTTGATTCAAATGGATTTAAACTTGAGGATTTGCAAGAGCACAAAATCGAAATGCTGATGCAGCTAGACGCGTCTCCGCACAAATCTTCATATGGGGAAAAAATAGGCAAAGCAATAAGGGTTGATGATGCGCGCGGAAGATATATAGAATATGCAAAAGGCACAATGGAAGGTGATTCTTTTGAAGGATTAAAAGTTGTAGTGGACTGCGCAAACGGAGCAGCATACAAGGTCGCTCCTGACATCTTTTCAGAACTTGGCGCAAAAGTAATTGCAATCAACAATATTCCTGATGGGAATAATATAAATTTTAAAAGTGGGGCAATGCACCTTGAATCGCTTTCAAAAAAAGTCCTCGAACAAAAAGCAGATATTGGAATTGCACTCGATGGGGATGCCGATCGGCTTGTTGTAGTTGACCATAAAGGCAAAAAAATTGACGGGGACTCTCTAATGGGAAGGCTTGCTCTCGAATTAAAAGAAAAAGGCAAGCTCTCCAAAAACACAATAGTATCCACTGTAATGAGCAACGGAGCTCTTGAAAAACACCTCTTTTTGCAGGGTGTAAAAATAGTGCGCGCAGCAGTTGGGGATAGATATGTAATTGAACAGATGAGGGCGCAAGGATATAATTTTGGGGCAGAACAATCCGGCCATATAATATTTGGAGACTACTCAACAACCGGCGATGGGATAATTGCCGCCCTTCAACTAATGCGCGCAATGAAAGAGAGCAAAAAAAGCGTGCGAGAATTGTGCTCTTCTTTTACCCCTCACCCGCAAACACTCATAAATGTACAAGTAAAAGAAAAAAAGCCAATTGAACAGATGCAAAAAGTAAAAGATTCAATTGAAAAGGCAAGAAAAGAACTCTCAACTTCTGGAAGAGTGCTTGTTCGCTACAGCGGCACTGAAAATATTTGCAGGGTTATGGTAGAGGGCGTGCAAGCCCGAAGAGTGAGGGTATTTGCTGCAAAAATTGCAAATGCAATAAAATTAGAGGTCGGAGCATGATTTTGGAAATAATAAAAGAATGCGAGCAACTTATTTCAAAAAACCAGCCATTTGAATACTGGAAATTACTAGAAAAAAGCGAAAAGGAAATTTCTGGTATTGAAAATAAGATAGAGGGGGAAATTGAAGAATTTGTCGCCATCAAAGGCAATTTACAGCTCGGAAGCGGCTCTATAATAAAGAGCGGAAGCAGGATTGAAGGCAATGTATATATTGGGAAAAATTGTGTAATAGGCCCAAATGCATTTTTGCGAAGTGGAGCAGTGATTTGCGATAACTGCCATATCGGAACTTGCGAAATAAAAAATTCAATAATACTCGAAGGCTCAAAAGTACCGCACTACTCATATGTAGGTGATAGTGTAATTGGCAAAAACTGCAACCTTGGTGCCGGAACAAAAATAGCAAACCTCCGCCATGACCACTCAAATGTATCGGTAAATATAAATGGCAAAAAAGTTGATTCGGGTAGAAAAAAACTCGGCGCGCTTCTTTTTGATAAGGTAAAAACCGGAGTGAACTCTTCAATTAATTGCGGGGCAATAGTTGAGGGCGGAGCGCTTATTTTACCTAATGGATTTAGGAAATAGTTCGGGTGCAGCTTGATTTAGTAGTGGGGGGAGAGGTAAAATAGAAATAGGTTATGTAGTAGTATTTGCCTTTTCACTAATAATTTTTCCGTTCACCGCATCAATTATAACCGTTCTCTCTTTTGCATCCTCGGATAGCACTACATGCCAAATGGGTTTATAGAGCGGCTCGATTTTTTTTACAAGAATACTTCCCCATAGCTTTCGCAGCGCTTTTGTTATATCCTCCCTTGAGTACTTCTCCCTCTCGATGCTAAGCGCTTCAGTTCTAACAAATGGAAGGGTTGAAAGTGAACCTAATAGTTCATGCCTCTCGCTTGGGGGAAGGTCGAGTTTTTCTTTGAGTGAAAATATTTCCCGCGCGTTCTTTTGTGTTTTTGCAACAAGCGCGCGATCCACCAATTTTTGCAAAACCCTTCTAAGGCGGGCTTCATCCATTTGTGTCTGTGCCATAATTTCCTCTAGCAGCATTTCGCGCTTTTGCAAAAGTTTGAGGGTCATTGCTTCCTCATCACCCAAATCATTAATTTGCACAAGCCCTTTTGATTCGATAAACTGCCCGTCCTTGAAGTGCACAAATTCGCCTGAGAGTGAATTGACAAAACATTCGCGTGAAATAAATTCCCCTCTTCTTGTAGGGGCATCAAATTTGATCCTCCATATCGGGTAGTGGCGCAATTTTATCCACTCAATTCTTTCGGCATTTCCCAAAATTCCAAAAAAGGCCTTCTTTCTAACTCCTTCAACAACTCTTCTCGCGTCCTGCTCATTAATTCTCTGCGGGAGAGATAGAAGATCAAGTTCGAGTGGATTTGTTTTTGCGTCTGTCCCTTCTTGCCCATCTTCAGATTCTTCGCCTCTTTTTAGCGGGACAAGCTCTTCTCTATCAAGTCCGAGTGCTTGCTGTTCTTGTGTTTGCTCTTCATCTAAAACTTCATCTTCTGCCTCTTCTTCTTGTGCCATTGCAGCAAATCCGGCAACTGCTATTGAGCTCTCAGAAACCTCAAGGCCTTTTGCCTCAAGTTCTTTTAGTAGCTTTTCAAAATCCACATGTGTTCTGTATTTTGCATTAAGGGTTTCTACTGCAAGTTTTGCTTTATCCATATCAATTCTCTTTTCCTCTTTTACATTTTTCAAAAGCATTTCAAATGCAATTTTTTGTGCCTGAGCTGAATCCACCTGTTCAGATAGCCCGGTTGTTTCAGCATCCCTTCCCTCGTGCTGGCTTTTGCGCGGGCGAATCCCCATAACAAATGCCCTGCTTGTCTCCTCGCGCCTATCCCCAGTAACTGCAACCCCTACGGGCAGTGTTTTTATAAAATTTGGGTTGCGGTATTTTCGTGGAATTATTGTCGGGGTCCTTTTGAACACCGCTTTAATGTCATCATCAAAAATAAGCTTGTGGGTCATTATGACGTCTAATTGGCTCAAAACTTTTGTATTAATTGCAGATGGCTGCTGTGTTGCAAATACGAGTGAAAGGCCTGGCCTTCTTCCTTGCTTTACATATTCGATAAGTCCGGCAGTTGCCGCGGTCATTTCATTTCCGCTCGGAATTAATGTGTGCGCTTCATCAATAAAGAGCCAAGTTGGCGGGACTTCGAGTTCTAAGAGTTCGTTCATGTTTAGTGATTTGAATTTGTTTGCAGCTTCTTTTCTTGTCCCGATTTTTCTTGCAGAGAGCAATCTTCTTGCAAGTATTCCGATTACAAGCGCGGTTACATTATCCTCCAAAAATGAGGTGTCAAGTATTGTCATCTGCCCCTCGCGGGAGAGTTCTCCTAACGGAGTCCCTTTTTCGTGGAATATCCCCCAGCTCTTTGCAGCTTCAAATCTGCTGATAATTGCCCTAATTGAATCCTGTTTATATCCTTTGTCCCGGCTGTTTAATTCAGAATCAGTTTCAAGGCACTCTATCAGATCCTCGAGCGCGTATTTCTTTCCTTTAGGTTTTACTTTTTCCCCGGGTTTTGCACTCTCTTCTGTAGTAGTTTTTTTATAGCCGGTTTCGACTTTTTTCAAAACCTTATCTAACAAGAGCCCTGAAACAGAAAACCTATCAACACCAAATGTTAAGGCCCAATCCTCGCCGGTTAGAAGGGATGGCTGTATTGCAAATCCGGCATCATATGTTGATTTTGGCACCTGGTCTTTCATGCCTTCCGGAATGAATACTTTAAGGCCCGAGAGCCCTTTCGCCTCAAGTCCGTATTCTTTTAATTTTTCAAGTTCCTTCTCATCCTTATTTGCAAATCTCATTGACCAAAATACTCCAATAGGGTCGACAACAATTATTCCTACATTTTTGTTTTTGTCTGCTAGTTCTTCAGCTATTACACCAAGAACGTAGGAGTTATGCACTATTATATCATTTGCAACAAAGTTGTGCAGTTCAGGTACAGTTATATCATAAACTTCCGTTTCTTGATTAATTTCAGTTATTTCTTTTATGATGTCCCAGTAAATGTCAGATTGGGCAAGCATTTCTATTCCTGAATTTCCCTCAATTCTTGCCATTTTTGCTAGCTTTTCCCTTGATGGGGAATAATTCCTTGTGTTGTGGAACGATTGTGGGGCATATCCTAGCTCTCTTGCCATCTGCTTCCAATTTCTCACTTGGAATTTATTCCATACTTCTATTGGGATAGTGTCCAAATTAGGATTTCTAATTTGTGCTGCCATTTCCTCGAGGGCAATTGCGGCTCTTTCTTCTTTATAGCCAAAAAATCCGATTTCCTGTATGTACTTGATTACGTTTTCTCCATATAGAACAACTTCGTAATTTGGTATGTCCCGTCCGTGTTGCCTATTTATTTTGTTCCTGAAAGTGGAAATTACTCCATACCTTGCAATCAAATGTTGAACCTGCTGTGTAAGTTTTTTAGAAGTGAACCCAATAGAAACAGCCCAGCTTTTTCCCTTGTTGATCCTATATATGGATCCATCACAGCTGAAAAGTCTGTTTAGGAAAAGGGCTAGCTGGCCTTTTTCCAGTTTCATTATTTCTTTTGGAATAAATTTTTCTCCGGCAAGCTTTCCGTATAAACCAATACTTTCAAGCCATTTTCTTATTGAGCTTCTTTCCATTAGAATGTAACCTTTATCAGTAAACCTTCCTGTAGTAGAATCTCTGACAATATGGCTCAAATCTACTTTCTTTTTTATCTGTGCAACTCTAAAACACCCTTCTTTTGAATGTAGTTCTACTCTTAAATTGGGGTCAAATTGTAAAACACTTTCTTTGAATTCACTGTTTATTTTTTCGTTCATATTGCTGAATAAAACAAATTGATTGTCCAGATGCCCTTCTGCGATTAAGTATGCAAGTAGTTTGACATCGCATTCTTTCATTTTGGTATTTCCGAATGCAGGCAATATCCGCGGAGTTGCTATCCTATCTCCCCGGGAAAATTCTTCAGCTGGCTTCCAGCCGTTTATTGTAAGGAGAGGGTGTTCAGGAGTTAATTCAATTTCTTTTCCACTTTGCATTTTTATTTTCAATATTTTGCTGACCGTTCTTTTATAGAATCCCGTTCTAATTGCAGAGGTAATTTTCAATTTATTATCGACGGCAAATATTTTTTCATTCCTATTCTCAAGCTCCCTTATTGGCACAACCTCGCCTGAGTCAAGAGTAATTAGCGTGTCTCCGGTTAAGCACTTTCCGGATCCTCGCGCTCCGCAAACAAATACAACATGCGGGTTTAGGGAATCAAGATAAACATCCCAGCCCTCAAGGTCTTTTTCCTGCACCTTTCCGAGTTGCAGAGCTGCTTCAAAGCCATATTTTTTGTAAATGCTTGCCTTTCTTCCGATAAAAACAGATTTTTTCTGCGGGTCTGAAAGGAACTGGAGTTTTTCTGCCGCCAAATCTATTTCGTCAACTCCCCCGGATGCCATGCTCGCTTTTGCCAGCACTGTTTTTTTTATTTCCTCGCGCGTTGGCACAATTGGTTTAGTTAATTCCTCCGGTTCTTTTGCATCATGGTCAATATCATAATCAAATTCCTCATCAGTCCACTCTCCCGGTTCATCATCGCCTAAAATCTCTTCGCCTTCAGTTTCTTCTTCGATTTTTTGCGAAACTTCTGCTTCTTCCCCTATTTTTTCTTCAGAATCTAATGTATCTTCTTCTTGCTCTTTTGATATCTGTGCCGGGTCTTTTCCTTTCAGTTTTATGCCTTCAGATTCATCGTCATGCGCTTTATTAGAAAATCCTTCACTTTTTGCATCTACTTTAGGAGCAGCTTTTTTGCGGGGCTTTCTTTGCCTTTTTGGTTTTTCTTCTTCTGAAGGCTCTTGCTCCGTTTCAACTATTTTGGATTTAGAGTCTTCTTCATCCTCTTGCTCGTCATCTTCTTCCATTTCAATATCCTCATTGTCTGGCAGATCTTCATCGTTCTTATCGATTGCCTGCCGAACTTTTGCCGCCTTTTCCTTGTTTTTGCCTTTTAAAAACTCATCAAAAATATCGGTATCTTGCGGGTTTACCTGGGTTCGCTCTATTGCCTCACCTTCGCCAAATTCGCGCGGTTTCTCTTCAAGAGCCTTTTTTTCTTCCTTTTCCCTAGCCATTAAAAACCCAATTAATAGACGGAAGTAGAGAATATATACATTGCTCTGTGGCAAGATTTGGAAAAAGTCTAGTCAAAAAAGATCTGGTTTTATTCGACTTTTATCTTGCGCTCAGAATGCGAAAAAACCTGTGCAAGGCCCCGTAGGAGCAATATTAGCAGAATAAACCCTATTGCAATCTGGCCTGTTATGCGCTGGAAAATGAATGCCCCACTATCCAAAAGGGCAACATGGAACATCACAAGCACTATTGCAATATATCCTGTGCGCTGGAGCGATTTCCAGTTCTCATAGCCCAAAGTCGCCATCCACTTGCCGGTTGAAGTCAGGGCCATCAGCGTAAAAATCATGAATGCGACTGCGGCAACTGCAACAGATACAATCATTGCAACAGTGCCCTCGCCCGCTTCTTGCAAGAGCAGTGGCACCACAAGCACAATATGCAGGCCGGCAAGAGCATAGCCAATCAAACCGAAAGTTTTTCTATAGCTCTCATATTTTGCGAAGAATTTGATAAAGTTTGAAAGCGGACCGAGGACAAACGAAAACCCTATTATGATAACTGCCGAGAAAGCAACAATTGCGTTAATAAAATTCAGGCTAGCCGGCTGGGCCCTTACAACTAAATAATACCATGAAAATATCCCGAGTACGAGTGCGGATATGATGTAGGCTTTTGCATTGCTCATGTTTACACATTAGGCATTTATAATATAAAATCCTTTTGAATGGTGTAAAGTCAAGCCCTTAAAGTCCCGCCCTTGTCTTGTCGTTGTAGTTTTTTTCTCAAGTTTTCGGATTTGAAGGGATTGAGAACAAAACAAGGCCGCTTACAAATCTGAAAAACACAAGTCACCGAGAAGTTAAAACGCTTTACTTACAAAGGGCCTTATCGCTTCTTCTCTTCCGGGTGCATGAAAATTGTGCTGTCATGAGCGGGATTTTGCTCCACTTTTATAAAAATGCTTATTGCTTTGAGTGCTAGCGCAACTATTGCAATGAAAAGGAACAGCAATCCATAAGGTCGCACATCCAAACCAATGTCGGGTTTTACTTCAAGGATTATGAAATGTGCAACCACAAAAAACAGTGCAATATAGCCTGTCCTTTGCAGAGTTTTCCAGCGCGCATAACCCATTTTCTTGACTGCTTTTTCAGTTGAGGTTATTGCCATCAAAAAGAATATGAAAAGCCCTATTATCCCTAAAACTGCGCCAAGCATTTTTGGATTTTCAAAAAACGTCTTTTCAAGGCTTCCCCCATAAATTACGAAAAATGAATATGCTCCATGGGCAAGGCCAAGGACAAACCCTGCTAAACCTATTGGCTTTCTTGCATAGATCATCGGCGCAAAAGTGTGAGGGATAATTTTTGAAAGGGGGCCTAGCAAAAAAGCTATTGCAAGAAGCCCAATTGATGCAAGGGCTGCGACTTTATTTAGTTCGCGCAGTGAATTTTTCGCATCCTTAAACATTACAACGTCTGCAAGCTTATCTGGGACAATGCTTTTGGTTTGCTTGTCATAAGCTGTGTAGAATACGAGCAGGGAAACAATCACAAGCGCTACAGTTATTGTCGGCAGATGTTTTAGCATACTTTACACTTTATACATTCAATGGCTTTTGCCTATTAATTGGTTTCCCCTACCTTCCGATATCGGTTTTTGAGCTATTTTGCAAAATCCTGCAGATTAATATTTGGTTTTGTGAATTTTTCCTTACGAATAGAGTTCCATTCAGGTGTTCCTCTTTCCACAAAAAATTGTGGCATGAGGCGCTTTTGCATTTTGCGGTTTTTCCTGCTTGTAATGAACTGTGAATCCTAAAATGTCTCGTATACCAGAGCTCCAATCCCATTATCCGCTTCAAACCTTTCATCGAATTGCTCCGACAAAGACGACCTTAAATAGAAAATGGCTTCCTCTTTAGTTTTGAAATATTTTTTCTAGGCTTTAACACTTTGCTTATTTGTGCATTTTTGCCCAGTTGCAAAATGAGCATTGTTCGGAAGATTCGGGTTTTTGCCCATCAAGGGTTTGAAGGGCTTTTTCAAAAAGTTCAACGGCATTTCGAACTTGCACATTAACTTTTACCAAATCAGCCTGGAATGTAAAATGTCCATTTGCACCTATATTTATTGGGTGGTAGAAAAGAAGGTATGCATAATTTTTAGTCGGAAAACCGTTTTTTTGCAAAAGCAGATTGTATATGTCAAGCTGGTGCTGGTAGTAAGTGTGAGTGTCATCTTTTCGCGGGTAGCCGCGCGTTTTGTAATCAAGAACAATAAAATCCCCATCTTCTACCAGCAAATTGTCCAATGCCCCGCGCAGCACATTCCCAGTTCCATCTTTCCAAATAAGCCCGCTTCTAAAATCCCTCCACTTTGCAAGAAGTTTTTCATCATCAAAAAGCTGCACTTTTCCTTCAATGTTTGAAAGTTCTGGGGGGAGAGCACCAATTTTTGAGTAGGAATCAAAATGTTCTTTTAGTACAAGGTCAATGCCGGATGGCAGAGATGGGAAAATCCCTTGTGGCCTTTTAATTTTTTTCCGTAAATGCATCCAAAAGCAGCGAGGGCAATCTTTGAAGAGTGAAAGAGTGGAAGCAGAGAGTGAATGTGGCATTTACCACTTATAGCATTTTGGGGAATAAAAAGAAGAGCAGGCCTTATTGCCGGTGCGAAAACTGATTGATTTTAGTCCTTTGCTCTTAACTTTTGAGTCCTATAATGAAACTATAGTGAATTCTTGTTTGGAATGTAAAATAAAAGAAAAAAAAGAAGTGAAAATTAGATTCACTTCTCGAGTTCAATATTTAGGATCACATTCTCCCCAATATTTTGCACCGAATCGTTTGTCACCACAAGGTTCTCCTTCATAAGCCCGCGGTCAATTACAATATTTACCGTGTTGCTCGGAGTTGTGTTGACCTTCTTTACAGTGCCAATCTCTTTTCCCGTCGAATCAAAGACCTTCATCCCCTCATACTCAGTGGGGGGAGTGATTTTGAGTATTGCCCCTTCTTTTCCTATTGATTGTATATAGTTTTTTCCCACAAAAATGTCTTTTTTGATAAGGCCGCGGTGTATTAACACTCCTTCGACCTCAAGATCCTTGTCGATGAGAATGTCTGAAATTTTTCCCATCTCTTTGCCTTCATATGTTAAAACTTTTTTCCCCTTAAGTTCGTGTGATTCCATTGCCTCTATACCAGGTTTTTTTATTGAAATTGTTCTCATACAATCCCTCCGTTTTTGCAGAAAAACTATTGAGTCAATCCAATCTTTCTATTTTTAGTGCTGTTCTATTACTTTTTTAGCTCATTTATCATGGCCTTAACCGGTTCGCTCTTTTCAACGCTTCTAATTGCATCTTCTATATCTTCCTTTTGAATATTGTCCCCTTCAATTGAGATAGTTGGCGGACTTGGCATCGGATTTGTAAAAAATAAATATCCGCCAAGTAGCAGAAGAGCGATTGATATTAGAAGGTCGGTATTCTCAGCAACAGGGCTACTAAACCAAGTAATTAGCAAAAATAGGCCAACTACTGCAATTCCAACTCCTAGTACTTTTGCTGCTGGATTAGTTTCCCTATACTGTGCATGTAGAGCATACTCGGCCATTTTTCCACCCAATGATATTTGGGGAAAAGTTAATTTAAACAAAACTAAAAATACGCAAAATTCAATGTACTATTTAAACAAAAATATAGTTTTAATTCGCCGATTGTCAAATATCGTCTCCCCAATCAACGCAAACAAGTCCTTATCGAATTTTTTGCCTTTGGAATTTTGGATTATATGCAGGTAGGATGATTCAAACTCTCTAGGCCTATCAGTAGGGCAGTGAGGCGAGTGAGATCAATTGCCCGAGTATAATAGGGGGTTATTTGCCGCAAAATGAATTTCCTGGGTATTTAATGGTATTTGCACTTCCAGCCAAAGAATAAATACCTTGCTATTCCTAATTCCTTTCCGGGCCCTTAGCTCAGTGGTAGAGCGCTTCGTTCGCAACGAAGAGGCCGCGGGTTCAATCCCCGCAGGGTCCAAACTACAACTTTTTTCTTTTTCTTACAAAGAAAAAGAAAAGCCTCCTTGCAGAACAAAAGTTCTGCGAGGCATCGCAAACCGAAAGGTTTGCAATGTGGCGGAAAAGAAACAAAGTCGTGGCCAAAAAGAAAGAGAATATAAATTTGACTCAAAAAAGTGTAAATTAGTAGAAAGAGTCTGTAAATTTTATGCGCCGATTATTTCCCTGCCTTTCTTGTACACATATATTGTTACCGCAAGTGAACCAATGCCTGCAAAATAGAGTAGTGTAGCTTGCGCGCTAGATCCCATCAAATGCAACCTGAGCCCTTCGACAATTGATGAGAGAAAAAGCCCGCCAAGTAAAACTACCATCGAGTAGATCGAGAGCGCCTTTAGCGCCTGTTTTTGAATAACCTCAAATTCGCGAGTCATCACTTAGTATTTGTAATTGGGGGTATAAAAGCTTTCGCAAGCACGAGTTGAACTTTCCGCTTGGCCTTTTTCCCTCTTATTCCCACTCAATTGTTGCGGGGGGTTTATGTGTAATATCTAGCATTACCGCCCCGATTCCCCCGATTTTCAAGATGCGAGTTGCCATTTTTTTGAGAGCCGATTTATTTATTTTTGAAAATTTTGCGGTCATTGCCTCTTTTGATTCGACTGGGCGCAGCACTACCCCCTCGCCATTTTTATTAAAATCGATTGGGAGCAAAACCACGGGGAATTGCCAGATTGAGTCATACTGTTTTGTTTTTGCAAGAATTTGTGTAGCCGCAAAATCAGCTTCTTGAAGTTTTTGAATGCGCGACTTTGTCAAAAATGCGGCCTTTAGCTCAATAGAATTTATTTTTTTGGGAAAAACTAAGGCAACCACGCGATTTATTGAATTGAAAGAATTTGTAATTTTTGTAGAAACCCTCTCGAGCGCCTCATAATCAAATTTCCCTTCCAAAAGCAAGGCATTCCTGTAAGTCCTGTTATCCCCCTGCACCCCGACTGCTTTTATCGGAAGAATTGTTGCAGCATACCCTTCTTTTTTTGCGATTTTCATAATCTCTTTTTCCGCTTCTAGATTTACATCTTTTGTGCCGCTGCAAAGAATCCTTATCGCAAGCCCGGGCCCTGGGAATGGGTGCCTATTTACAAGTTTTTCCGGCAGTCCCAAAAGCTTGCCAAGTTCTCTTACCTCGTCTTTGTAGAGGTCTTTTAGGGGCTCAATTACCATTCCCTTCTCTATCATTTCCATAATTATAGGCGCCCTGTTGTGGTGCGTTTTTATCTTATTTGAATTTTCATTTCCGCCCGTTTCAATTGTGTCAGGGTATATTGTGCCCTGGCCAATTAGCCAGGTGCCAGGCTCAAACGAGATGTTATTCAATTCCTCGATTGCAATGTCGACAAAGAGTTTTCCGATGATGTTTCTCTTCTCCTCAGGGTCAGTTACCCAATCTAGTTTTTGCAAAAATTTATCCTGCGCCTCTACAAGATGTATTTTTCCGCACCCCAGTTTTTCGAGTTCCTCAACTACCAGTTTGCTCTCGCCCTTTCTCATAAAACCCGTGTCAACATGCAGAGCGTGCACCCTTTGCGCGCCTAGAGCTTTTGCAATTAGCGCAAGGCAGACAGTCGAATCAACCCCGCCGCTTAGGAGTAAAAATACATTTTTATTCCCTGCATTTTTTTGAACTTCCGTTATTTTTTTCTCAAGATAACCCTTCATTGTCCAGTTCGGTTTGCAGCCGCAAATCCTAAAAACGAAATTTGAAAGTATTTTCATGCCCTCTTGCGAGTGCGCAACTTCGGGGTGGAACTGCAGCCCGTAGATTTTTCTGCGCTCATCTGCAATTGCCGCAAACTCACAGTCTTTTGTCGAGCCTATTTTGGAAAAGCCTTCAGGCAAAACCAAAACCTTGTCCCCGTGGCTCATCCACACGGTTGAATTTGGTAAAACGGCGGCAAAAAGCTCTGTTTTTGTTGCTTGGAATTTTGCGCTGCCATATTCTTTCACTTTTCCAAGTTCGACCTTTCCGCCCAAAGTATGCCCTATTAATTGCTCCCCATAGCAGAGCCCTAGTATTGGAACTCCAAGGGAGAAGATTTGGGGATTATATGCAACCGCGTCCTTGTCATATACACTCTTTGGCCCGCCACTTAGTATAATCCCTTTTGATTTTGCAAGCTCAGCAGATGAAACAGTTGGAGACATTATCTGCGAGTACACCCCAAGTTCTCTTATCCTTCTTGCAAGTAGGTGGGTGTATTGGCTTCCGAAATCAAGGACAATTATTCTGTCTGCTTCCATTAAGAGTCTATTAAATTAAAGTATTATAAATTCCACTTCGACAAAACCTTAAAATGCCTCAAAAAGCATGCTTGCCATTTGGAAATAAATTGTATCATTTGTAGGGCATATACTGTTGTTAGGCCGTGTTATGGGCTCTCGCAATCGCTATCCTCATTTGTTTCCCCTTGCGCGTTTGTTGTCTTGTTAGGATCCCCCGTGTAGGTGCATATGCCGGGGCAGTAACTATCATCTGCAATGCACTGTGTTATTTGGGTGTATTTGCACAAATCATTGACACAGCTGTTTTTTGTAGCGGCCTTATTGTCATTGCACTCCGAATCCACTGTGCAGGAAAACGGGGACTTGCAATCAGAATCAATTTTATAATCGCAAATGCCCTCATCGCACACATCGTCATTGTCAATGCAGGCAAGCCTTTTGCCAACCTCCTGATTGCAGTGCTCTTGAAGGGCGGATTTGGAGATCTTATCGCACAGTTTAGCATCCTCTATAGAAATTGCATATTCTTCAATGCAATAATCAGAAGCCGCATATGGCAACAGGCGCAGGCTTTCCCTTTGTGGTTTTGTGCACACTTCGGTTGCGCCAAGACCTAGCGCTATATCGGAAAAACAACTGATATATTGCTTATCTGTCTGCACGCTCTCGCATATCCTGTAATCATTTGTCGCAAGCGCAAGGCCTGAGTAGCACTCATCCCTTCCGGAAATATTGTTTGCAGGTATTAGTGCGCATGATTGCGGGTCCTCAAGTTCAAGTGCAAGCGCGGCAATGCACCCATTTCTTAGAATTGGGTTGCTGTCAATTTGCTGGCATGCCGAAATATCCTTGTAGGAAACTGCAGCCTGCATATAGCAATCGTTCTCAAGCTGCAGGCCCTTTATTTTAGGGCACTCGGTTTTCTGCGGCTTTGCGCTGATCACTCTTTCAACACATGCATCCTGCTCTTTTTTGGGCAGGGCATAACAATAGGACACTTCTTTTTTTGCAAACCCGAGCCAGGCTGTGCAGCTATTTTGGGAATTTACATCAGATAGGGCATTGCAGTCCACTTCTTTTGTAAAATTCCCATCAGCTTCCAAAAAGCATTTTGGAACAAGGCCCGGTGAGATAAGCACCACGCATTCCTGCCCCATAGGAAGCTTAGAATTTGCATAATAGCAAAGGTCACGGGAATACCCTTCTTTGGTGAGCCTCTTGCTCACATTTTCACAAATTGATTTGTCCGTGATTTTGGCGGCAGCCGTTACAATGCACGAATCCTTTGTGGGGATATCGAAAATGGAAAGGCACTCTTTGATTGAGGACTTTGTGTTTGCAAGTTCTCCGAGGCACTCATCACGGGATTCAATTGCGCCAATTTTCCTGCATAGTTCAATCCTTCCTGATTCAACTGCAATTTGAGAAAAGCACTTGTCTTTTATGCTCTGGTCTGAAATTTTCCCGCACGTGATTTCATCTTCTGCTGCAATCCCAACTTCCAAAAAGCAGGTGTCCTTTGGCAGCACGGAAATTTTTTCGCACGGATCGCTCCTTTTGTTTGTTTTTCCAAGTTCTATAAGGCACTCATCCGCCTTTACCGCATTTTGTTCGCGTAGGCAAATGTCTGTTTCGCTAACCGTATTTGCATCAACTATTGCCTCTTGCGCCTTGATTAGGGCGTTCTGGTCGGCTGCATTAACATCGGTTGCCCCGGGGCCTTCGTATGGGGTTTTTTTCTGTGCGCACCCACCAAAGGCAATTAGCAGTGAAAATAAGAGGATTGCTAAAAGCTTACTTTGCATTTTAGGATTAAGTTGTCCAAGTTTATAATATTTGTCCCACTTTCCAACCAAAATTGTAACCAATGCCATATTTACCATAAAATTTGAGGGCTCAATTTTGCCTTTTGGCTCAAAATACAATAAAACGGTACTTTTGGGCAAAAACCCCCTAATAATGCTGGGCTTTAAAAATAACCACCCAAAGGCTATTCTGGGTAAAATTTTATATATTTCATTTGAAGCATTATAATAGTGGATTTAAAACTCCACGTGAGCCTAATCCCATTTTCTTAAAATATTAGCAACACGTTTTAGGCCCTCTAAAAAAGGGCCTGGTTTCTCTTTTTTTTGCAAACAACCTCTTTATGCTTGGAGCGGAGTTATAATTTTTGAAAAACCGGAAAACAAAGATTTAAATTGGAAAAACGCATTCATTTAGTGGGTTTTGAATGAAAAGAATCGTGGCACTTAGCACAGTTGCAATTTTCCTGATTTTATTTTCCTTTGTAGCACTTGCTGATACAGAGAAATATTCCTATCCATATAATGGCAAAGATATTGCTAGCATTGACAATCACACTTTTGTATTTACTGATTCTATTGTTGTAAATCCAAATGAATCAATTGTAATATATGGCGAAACCACAATTGAGAATGCAAAAGTTAGATTTGATTTTGCAAAATTGGAGGTATTGCGCGATTATAAAGTCCAGGCGCATGTAAAAACTTATATTGGCACTGACATTCGTGGTAAATGGGAAAAGTTTGGGGGAGAAATCAAAAACAATGAAACTCATTTTTCAGACCCTTATACTTATGGGCCGATAATAAGTGATAGTGAACAAGAAGGGTTTGGTATAGATTTCCACGACTATGCCGCTTCGGATGAAGGCGTAAAAGAATACGCTAAAGTAAAGGCACAGTTTGAATCAGTATATAAAAAAGCCAAAGGCATTGAACCATTACAACCTCTTCCGGCAGCATCTATCGGCGAATCTCTTGCACTTGTTAACAAAAGGCTGGTTGACCAAGCAAGCGCTTGGGGTTTGTTTTCAACAACCGCTGCTACCGCCAATGTTGCGGCGCAAGCTGCTGCAGCAACTCCGGGCTCGACAACTACCCCGGGCGCAACAACCCCGACTAGCACGCCCACTACTACACCATCTACTCCCACTCCTTCTTCAACTCTACCTGCAAGCGCTGCCAAATTTAACCTTGCAAATATTGAGAAGCTTATTTTGAAAGAGATTAATGATGGAAGGGCTAAACTTGGTTGGCCAGAAGTTTCAGCCGATCCTGCGGCTCTAGCACAAGCAAGGGCTACAAGCATAAAAGAAGGTCATTTCTACAGGCTAGACACTGAAGAAATTTGTGCTAAAAAAGCCCCGGAATTAAAAATAAAAATAACCTCTGATGCTGCTGTTGTTGAGTGTTTCATGGCAGAAGCTCTTGAAACCAAATATCCAAACCTTGATAATGCTTTAACGATGCAAAATGCCAAAAGCGTAACTCTTGGTGTACAATTTTGTGAAGACAATGGAGTAGCTGCAATTTGTATTTATATTTTGGTGAAAGAAGCTGCCCCGGTCGCTCCAACACTTGCTACTAATTCTGCTACTGCAATTTCCACTAATTCCCCAACTTCTGGCGCGCTTGCAGCAGATGGGACCAGCACTAATCCTATACCAACAACAGCCACTCCACCAACTGCCGGTTCTGCTATTAGTGAAACTGCTATTAAAACTGGAATATATTCTGAAATCGCAAAATTCAGAGCGGCACAGAATCTAAAGCCAATGAAAATCAATACTAAAGTGGAAAAATGGGCACTTGTTATAGCAGATAACACAAAAATTGCATCAACAGATACCGCGTTTGTTAGCTGGACAAGCTGGGGAAGTGTAATACCGGGAAAGACCAATGGAAAACCTCTAAATACTGCTGTTAGGGATGATTTCACTCATTTGTGGTTTTTTGAAACTATAGATGAATTTGCTTTTGTTGAGATAATGCTCCCCCTTCCTGATGTTCCCAATCCAAGTTTGCAAGTTATTCAAGATTTTTCTAAAGAACTGAATACCAGAAATTCGAATTTTTCTGATTTGCTCTCAATTGCAAAATATGATTTGGTTGGAGTTGGGGTTTCTTATGACAGTTCAAAAAAAAGGACATATATTTCAGTACTAGCTGTGGAAGATTAAATAATAACTTAGCAGATTTATTTTTATAAAACGAATTAATAAAAAAATTTTATTTTTTCACGCAAACATCCTATCATTTGGCCTATCTACAACCGGCAGCCTTGAAACCTTCTGCACAGCGTCATTGAAGTGGCGCAGTTCGATTTTTTTCTTGTTCTCGCGAAGGGCAAAAATCCCGGCTTCCATGCACACGTTCTTGATATCTGCCCCGGTCAGCCCTTCAGTTAACCCGGCAAGTTCATCTAGGGAAATTTTCTTTTCAATTGCCATTTTTGCGCTGTGGATTCCAAATATTTTCTTTCGCGCATCCTTACTTGGAAGCGGCACTGCAATTATCCTATCAAAGCGTCCCGGTCGCAAGAGCGCTGGGTCTAGCATATCGAGCCTATTTGTTGCGGCAATCACTTTCACTCCCTTAACTTCACAAAACCCGTCCATTTCTGAGAGTAGCTGCATCATTGTGCGCTGCACTTCGCGGTCCCCATTTGCAGTTGCAAACCTGTGCGTGCCCACAGAATCAATCTCATCAATAAAAATAATTGAGGGGGTTTTCTCTTTTGCCAACCTGAAGAGATCACGAACAAGTTTTGAGCCTTCGCCGATATATTTTCTCACAAGTTCTGAGCCGGAGAGTGAAATAAATGTTGAATTTGTTTTGTTTGCAACAGCTTTTGCAAGTAGTGTCTTTCCTGTTCCGGGGGGCCCGTGTAGTAGCACTCCGTTAGGAGGATCGATTCCGAGCTGCTCAAAACTCTCTGGGTTTGTAAGGGGCAATATTACAGCTTCTTCAAGTTCTCGCATTTCATTTTCAAGCCCGCCAATTTGCTCAAATGTGACTTTTGGTTTTTCGATTATTTCCATTGCATTGACGCGCCAGTCCTTGTTTTCCGGGAATACTTTTGTAACAACAAGGCTTCTCTGGTTCATTGCAACGCGTTTTCCTGCTTCAAGTTCGCTCTCAATTCCCGGAGCCGGCTTAACTAAAAATTCCATGCCGTTGCTGTGCTTTACAATAACTGAATTATCCGCAAGTACCTCGTTTATTGTGCCAACTATTAGCGGAGGTACCTTTAATTCATTTAGTTCTTTTCTCATTCTCTCCAAATCAATCTGGAGCTGTGTTAAACGGGCTGATGCCATTTGTTTTTCTGTTTGCAATGAACGGAGCTGCTCTTCTAGTGAGAACACGTAATCGTATACATCATATGTCCCTTGTTTTTTTGTCTCATTTTCAGCCATTTTTCCACTTCGCTAAATACATTTTGATAAGACAACCCTTTTAAACTCAACTTTTACTATTGTTTTATCCGCATTTGTTTGTTGTATTGCAAATTTATAGGCGGTTTTTGGAAAAGATGGTAAAATGGCACTAGATTTCACTCTTATCGCCTTTGGGTTTGTCGTAATTTCGCTAATCGTCACATTTCTATTAAAAAAATTCGCAAAAGCCGACACTTATTTTATAATTTCACTTCTAAAAACCCAAAAGCCGCTTGCATTTTTTGACAAAATGGCTAGGCACAAAAAATTCTTGGATATTTTTTCAATGGTTGGCCTTTTGATTGGCTTTGGAGCGCTTTCAGCTGATTTTTTTTACGGCAGAAAACTTCCGATTGCAAAAAGACTTGGGCTTTTTGTTCTCTCGTTTACAATCCTGTGCGCAGGACTTGTTGGAATTGATTCACTTTTGGGAAATGCGCTCTCGCAAAGCAGCCTTATCGGGGGCCTTTTCCCGTTAATGGTTTTTTCTTTTGGTGCAATGGGCCTAGCAGGATTTACACTCTTCTCACTTGTTTTGCAAGCTTTTGAAATAACTTCAAATTATTTGCTCGGTTTAAAAAGTTGCCCGGGGGTAGCTCCTCTAATACCCGGGGTGCAAATCCCAGGAGTTCCAATAACCCCTCCATTGCATGCCTGGATTTCGCTTCTAATAATTTTACTTGTGCACGAAGGAGCGCACGGGATTGTTGGCAGAAGGCAGGGCTTTACAATAAAATCAACAGGTGTAGTTTTGCTTGGGTTTTTGCCGGTCGGCGCTTTTGTTGAACCTGATGAAAAGCAAGTAAGAGAAGAAAAAGAAGAGAAGGTTTTGCCGTTTTTAGCAGCCGGGCCAATGGCAAATCTTGCCCTGATGGGAATTACCGGGGTTATTCTTGCGCTCTCACTTGGCCTTATCACTCCTGTTACCGATTATTTGTACCCGGGTGTGCAGGATAATTTGGTTTTAGGTGTTGGAGTTGGTAGCGTTCTTGAAAATACGCTCTTTTGTGGCCAGCAATACCCTTCCTCTGCTTTTGGGCAAATGCAAGAGGGTGATATTATTCGCAGCGTAAATGGCGCTGAAATAAAAAATGCGCAAGATCTCTTCAGCGCCCTGCAACAGGATAGGTTTTCACAAAAAACATTTGCCCTAGAGCGTACAGGGAAACTTGTCACAATAAATTTAACTCCAAATGAATTGGGGCAGTTTGGATTTGTACCGCAGCAGATCCGCAATGAGAACTTCCCTTTGCCAGAGTCCTTTTCATTGTATGCTACTATTGCAACACTTTTTGTTGATTTTATTTATTGGCTCTTTTTGCTAAATTTCCTTGTAGCTTCCATAAATTTTTTGCCAATGCACCCATTTGATGGCGGAAGGATTGCAAAATTAATGATAGCTCCGTATCTAAATTTTTTGAATAAGCCAAAAGAGGAACTACAAAAAATTGTAGAGAAATTTTTCCTCTATATTATTCTTGCGCTGCTTTTAGTGAATGCGCTGCCGCTTTTTATTTGAAATTAAAATTTTAAAGTAAAATTAGATTAAAAAAAATTAGATGGCCTATCTCAACTTTAGTTGAGATAGCCACTCGCTCCAAACGCCGAAACGGTTGGTTTACATGTAATCTATTTCAAGATGTCCTTTTGGTTTTGATCCTCTTCCGATATTTGTTGAGGCTCCTTTTATGTATGGGCTGTGCACTCCTGTAAAGATTGCGATCACTTCGAGCTTGTTATCAAAGGTCGTATCAACCCTAGCTCCCCAGATTACTGCGGCTTTTGGGTCGATATGTTCTGTTAATTTTTCCCCAATTCCGTTTGCTTCTCCGAGGGTTAGTTCAGGCCCTCCTGTTATATGTATGAGTACGCCTGTTGCTCCGTTGATGTCAACATCAAGAAGTGAATTTTTCAGTGTGTCCTCAACCACTTCTTCTACCTTGTTAACTGATTTACTTTCGCCAACAGCAATTACTGAAAGGCCCTTGTTGCTCATTATAGCGCGAACATCAGCATAGTCAAGGTTGATTAGTGAAGGCTGCGTGATTGTTTCTGTTATACCGCGCACTGTTCTTGCTATCACTTCATCTGCGACTTTGAATGCGTCTTGTATCGGCAAATTCGGGACGAGTTCAACTAGCCTATTGTTGTCGATTACAACAACTGTGTCGCTAACTTGCCGTAGCGCTTCAATTCCTTCTTCTGCTTTTATGAGCCTTGCCTTTTCCAGTGCAAACGGGTATGTTACAATTGCAATTACAATTGCTCCTTGCTCTTTTGCGATCTGCGCAACAATTGGCGCTGAACCTGTCCCTGTTCCTCCGCCCATTCCTGTTGAAATAAAGAGCATGTCAACTCCGTCCATTACTTCTTCCAAAGCTGCCCTGCTAACTTCTGCTGCCTTTGCGCCGATTTCTGGATACCCGCCGGCTCCAAGTCCTCTTGTTACAGATTTTCCTATCAGGATTTTTGTTATTTCATCATTTATTATTGCAAGGTGCTGCTTATCGGTATTGATTGCAACAAGTTGCGCTCCTGCAATGTTCATATTTGCAATCCTATTCACTGCATTGCATCCTGCGCCCCCGCATCCTATCACCATTATTTTTGGTGTCCCGAATTCTTCCATTTTGTCCTCCCGTTTTTCATTAGGAGTACTTACTGCATTTTCTATTAACGATTTCATTTGTTCACCCCTGAACGAATCTTGGCTTTGAAATAAAAGTAAGATCCACTATTCACTACAGTAAAAGTCCTTTATATACGTTCTCTTTTATGTATAGAGCTCTATTAACACTCCGTTTCAAAAAATAAGGTTGTTAAGTCCATGCGTCAATATAGTCGTAGGTGTGAATGTGCCTCAAAACCCAATAACCCATTAACAAAGTCTTTTTTCATTAAAAAAGTGTTATTTAGTATTTTTTTGGCAAATAATGCTTAATTTTGCCTTGAAAATATTTTTTGTGCCACTATGTGTTATATATAATTGAAAAATTACATTTCCAATTCCTGCTCCTCAAAGATTATATACTTCACTTACCCCTATTGATAGTGGACTAGATTGGGGAGGTAGTGGTTCCCTGTTGCCGTCAATTCCGCTTTAGACGGGATCGAAGCCTTGAGGGCGGTTTGCTTAGTTGTTGTAGTGCCTTTCCATAACAATGACCTTCTGTCCCTTAAGGTTGTTTGCCAAGGCCAACCCCGCAAGGCCCGGAAGGGAGCAGCGGTAACTTTTGCACTCAATGCTTAAGGGTTTTTCCGGAAGTTAGGAGTGGATTTAGGGTAAAACGCTATTGCTGCTTTGCAAATCCACTTTGGGGCGTGTTCACGCTTAAAATCTGCTTTGATATAAAACTCTACTAATCCCACATTTAATTTAGAGAAACCTTCTCATGCCCTTATGTCTTCTTAGTTCACCGAGGCGCTTGTCTATTGACCCAGATTTTGGGAATGCGTTTAAAGCCCCATAAAATTTTTTTATGGATTGAAGTGTGTGGTGAAGACGGGAAAAAAGATATTTTCTCTCATTTTTAGGAAAACATTTTTCATTTAAGTATATTGGAATGCAACCAAACTGAAGAATTTTCTCCAATGCCAAACTGCGAGTAATATTGCCTTGAATAAATGAAAGCATATCGTCGGTGTGAAATGATTGGACATTCAGTTCCACTTTATGTTTTTCAGTAAACTTTTCAATGTCTTTTTGAAAAATCATTCTGAATTTTTCGGCATTTTTTTCAGTAACAAAAAAAATATCTATGTCAGAATCTGAAGTAGCAAGATTTGCAGCAGTACTTCCAAAAACAAAAACACCATCTATCAATGGCGCTACTTTTGGGTGTTTTTGGAGCATTTGTTTAACAAATAGTCGAGCTAGCCTGTTTTTTTCTCTGGATTGAGAGTTTCTCATGCAATAAGATTGCGTATTTTAGAATAAAATGCTATCTCTCCTTTGCCACTTATTAACCTAGGGAGAGTCATTAAATTAAATTAAGCGCTAGAAATTATCCAAAAATTTACTGCGCCTCAGAGTGCATAAATTCTAAAACTTTTCTTATAACAGCCGCAAAAAACCCTGCAAGGTTTGAACCAATAAGGTTTGAAAAAAATAAAAATGCCGAAGTTATTGCAAACGCGCTGATTAGCCAGTAATAAGTTGCAATCGCATCAATCATAGGAGAAGTTTTTCTCAAAAATTCAAAATTAATAGAGCTCTTTGCTTGCGGTGCTTTTTTCTCAATTTCACTAATCACTTGCTCGCGCGCATGTGGGCTATCCAATTGTGCCTGCATCGAATCAATTGCAACAACAAAAGTTTGGACATCTGGGTCTTGTTTTGATCGCAATTTTTCAAATTGTGGGGATTTTGCAATAGAACCCACTGCTTGTTTTTGTGAATTTATTAGAAGGTCAGCACTTGCCGCTGCAAGTGATGAATTTGTTGATCCGCCCCCAACTGCTAGGTCAATTATTTTATCGCCCAGCTCTTTTACATTCTTTTCATTGTTCTCAAGCCCAATTGCTGCGCTGGAAATAAAAAGTGCAATAGCAAGGGCCAAAAATGCAGTTTTGCCAGCACTTGAAGCTGTCCTAAAAGTGACAAGCGTTTTTAGCTCTTTTGATTTGACAAAACTTATTTCAACTACAAGAACAATTGCAACAAGTACAAATATTGCAAAAAGAATTTCAACAAGCCCAAGCCCGAATAGCAAAAATGAAATTAAAATTGCAGGCAAGCAGCCTCCTAGAGTGCAAATGTAGATTGTCTTTCTATCAAGGGAATGTGTGAGTGCAGAAATAAATCCGAGCAAAAGGGGAAAAAGAATCCCGAGCAAAATGAGCTCTGTATTTATTAGTGAAAGTATTCCTTGAGGGAAATTCTCCCCGGCAGATAATAAATCCATGCTAAATATTCCAGAACCGGATGCTAGTAGCGCGCTTGCGAGCAAAAGCACAAATATTATTGATGCAAAGAGAACTGTTTGCAGATTTTTTTCCATTTTTCCACAACTTTTATCAATACTACAAGTTTTACACTTTCCCTATATTTAAGCAATTCTGGCCACAAACTAGCGGTTTTGGGATTAAAATTATGCCGCAGCGAAGAGGGAGGAGACTTTTATAAAACCATCCAAAACTATATTCTTAAGTCCTTTCAAGTTCTAAAAACTTGATTTGGGCCGAGGTAGCTCAGCAGGTAGAGCATCCGGCTGTTAACCGGAGGGTCGGTGGTTCAAATCCACCCTTCGGCGCTCAAACCATTTTTTGGTCGTGGTGCAAAATATTGCCAATAGATTGCCACAAGTGGCCATTCCACAATGACCTTTCCGTCCAAACATCGGGAAAAATGAGTTGGCCCGGGCAATGAAAGGGCATATGAGTGTCGAACTTGCCTGATTATGCAGAAAACAGCCCCTGAAAACAAGCCTTTGTCTATCAAGGAAAAAGGGGCGGATGGGGAAATGATTTCTTCAGCAGTAGCAGCCATATGGCCCATAACCGCATGAACGGCACATGTTATCCGAACATCTTTGGCATGTTCCGCACTGTGCGCTATTAGTGCATTCGACAGAAACACATTCTCCAAATTCGCAAACTTGCTTATAGCCGCAGTCTGAATTCGTGCTGCATTCGTCTTCAACAGAGCAGTCAGCAGCACAGCTTGTCTCGCTCTCTGAAGCTTCACAGGTTCCGTTGCCGCACACTGCAGCAGGGGTGTTGGAGCAGTTACTCCTATCATAGCCCGAGCAAATGAAATTGCACCTTAATGTACCGTAGGTAAAGCCTTGTGTTTGGCAGGTTTGTCCGCTAAGCGAAGTGCCGTCACAGACTTCTGAACCCTCAATGATATTGTTGTTGCATATTGGACCTGAAGGGGCAGCAGAGCAGTCCTGCGGACAGCTTGTTGAACTTTCACTTGTTTCACAGATGCTGTTCCCGCACATTGTTGTGACCGTTTCTCCGCTGTTGCAATCAGAAGGGCACGAACTCGGGCTCTCTGTGGACTGGCACGAGCCATTGCCGCATACAGCTCCCCCTGTTTCAACAGTGTAAGGCCTAAAAGGCCCGACATTGACTTCCATAACAGGCCTTCCTGACTGCTGTCCTGAAGAATCAGTGGCATAAACAGTTATCCGGATAGTTCCTTCCTCGATTGCAATAAGCTCAGCCCATGAATGAGTGCATGTTGTCTGCATGTTGCAGTCAAAGGAATTCAAGTGGTTATAATCAGGAATGAACTTGTCGGCGCTCCAGAAAATCTGGTCTATTCCCACATCGTCTTGCGCGCTAACCGTCAGATTGAAAGTAGTGCTCTGTGAAGGGTTTGAAGGGCTCACTGTTACCGTGAGCGAGGGGAATTGGTCACCAGAACCATTTGTCCAGCAATCTTCAGAGCAGCTTGCCGCATTCTCTGTCCCTGCACAAATCCCATCGCCGCACGTGGTTGTAAGGTCTTCTGAACAGTCCGTCCAGCAGGCAGTGGACGCCTCTGTTGCATCACAAATACCGTTCCCGCATGTTTCTGGTCGCAGAGGAAGGCGGCAGTCTTGAGGGCAGGTTTGTGAGCCCTCGATCACTGCACAAAAACCGTCCCCACAAAATCCGGGGCGATCGCCGCAATCGCGTGGACAACTTTGTTCTGTTTCATTCGATTCACAATAATAGTTACCGCAAATCCGCAGCTGGTCAAAGGAATTAAGATCGTCAGGCAAATTGTTGTTTACATCAAAAATTGACCTCGGGAAAACAAACCTGCAGTCAACCAGGCACATTTCCCTTGTCTCTCCAGGTTCGCATGAATCGTTGCCGCACACATTACCTAAAGCATCAATGGTGCTGCAATCAACAGGGCATGTTTGTGCACTTTCGCCGGGCTCGCAGAAAGCATTGCCGCAAATAGGGTTTGAGTAACCGCAATCCAAGCTGCATGTTTCAGGCGTTTCACTTGTGCTGCACCCCCCATCACCACATATTACCTGCACTTCACAATCCGTTGGGCACAAGAAATTATTTTCCCCGGTGTCGCAAATTCTGTTTCCGCACGCCTCGCGTACAGGATCGGGCAGCGGGCAATCCTGAGGGCACGTTTCATCATACTCTCCGGTATCGCAAATCCCATTCCCGCAAAGATCATGGCGGACAATCGGCCTGCAGTCCTGCTCGCAAGTAACCGGTGTTTCGCCGTTTTCGCAAATCAGGTTTCCGCATTGCGCAATAAAATAGGTGCAGTCAGCAATGCAGCTAGCGAGTGTTTCCGAGCTCTCGCAAAATCCATTGCCGCAAGAGGCTGCTGTGTTAGCGCCCTTAACAGTTTCATTGGTCGTCTGGTTTGTCTCGCTAAGGTCAATTGTGACGCATCCGCTTAGAAGAAAAAAACCTGCAAAAACAACCAAAATGGGATAAAATTTCATTTCCAAATATTGAATTAGGTTATACTTAAAGGTTTGTTTTGTGTAGGGGGTTGTGTTGTCCTGGGTTAACTTGTGTTTTTGGAAAATTCACAAAATGCAGTTCAGCAGTAACATAAACCAGTCGGGCCATATCCGCATGAGCGGCACGTATTATCCGAACATCTCCTGCATCCGGAGCATTGCGAATCGTTGGTGCATTCAACTGAAACGCAACTCCCGCCCTCACAGGCCTGTCGGTAGCCGCAGTCTGAATTTGTGGTG
>Ga0209542_10003677_pt1 | contig 32526 bp, 42 predicted proteins | sample RifCSPhighO2_01_FD_184028 | JGI IMG/M metagenome (GOLD analysis project Ga0209542, IMG submission 184028) | Soil microbial communities from Rifle, Colorado - Rifle CSP2_plank highO2_0.1 (SPAdes) (version 2) | ecosystem: Environmental > Terrestrial > Deep subsurface > Rock core/Sediment ... | reverse complement strand
GTGTTGGGGGGGGGGTGATATCGGACATGGTTTGTTTGATTGTATTGCGAGTCTTGAAAATCTTTTTATTGCCTGGCACGAATTTAAACGAGGCAAGAAAGCGCGGTTAGATATTCAGCAATTCGAGTTAAATCTTGAAGATCAACTCTTTTTACTACACGAGGACCTGATTCGCAGATCGTACATTCATAATACCTATACCCCATTCTACATCACTGATCCAAAACTTCGCCATATTCATAAAGCGACGGTGCGCGATCGGGTAGTTCATCATGCAGTGTTTCGAGTGTTGGAACCGATATTTGATAAAACATTCATCCATGACTCCTATTCCTGCCGTACCGGAAAAGGAAGCCATCGGGCAGTGTGTCGTCTGGAGCAGTTTCTTCGGCCTGCAAGCCAAAACAATCACCAAAATGTTTATGCACTGAAATGCGATATCAGAAAGTTTTTTGATTCCATTGATCAGCGCGTACTTTTCGATATTATCGGCGCAACTATTAAAGATGATGCTACCCAAGAGCTAATCCGAATTATTTTAGAGAGCTTTTCCAGAACACCGGGCATCGGGCTACCGCTTGGCAATGTGACGAGCCAATTATTTGCGAATATCTATATGAATGAATTCGATCAGTTTGTAAAACACGATTTGAATGTAAAACAGTATCTCCGGTATTGTGATGACTTTATAGTGTTGGGACACAATCCCGATGAATTGCTGCGCATAGCCGCAATAATGGACGAGTTTTTGAAAACCAATCTCTGTCTTTCACTTCATCCCAATAAAATCATCATCCGAAAGCATGGGCAAGGGATAGATTTTCTCGGGTATGTGGTCTTGCCCTTTCATCGAGTATTACGCACGAGAACGAAGCGAAGGATTCTTCGTCGCTGTCGTGGTAATCATAATATTCAATCCATCCAATCATATTTAGGTATTTTGAAGCACTGCGCCGGGCGTGGCCTTAAAAATCGTATATTGAACGAAGTTGAAAAGTTATGGTAAAATAACGGAATTGACTATGGACTATCAGACACAACCATACCAGAGTGAGCCGCCATTGCGGAGCGAAATCGGATCGTTTATTTGGGAAACGATTAAGATCGTGGTGATTTCGCTGGCGATCATTCTGCCCATTCGATATTTCCTGGTCCAGCCGTTCTTCGTCAAAGGCGCGTCGATGGAATCAACCTTCCAGGATGGCGACTATATTTTTATCGACGAGCTTTCGTATCGATTCGGCGATCCTGGCCGCGGCGATGTGGTCGTATTCCGCTACCCCGTGGATCCATCCCAGTTTTTCATTAAACGGATCGTAGGTTTGCCCGGGGAGACCGTAGATATCAAAAAAAGCGTCGTTACGATCTTTAACGATGAGTATCCGAACGGATTTGTCTTGGAAGAGCCGTATCTGGACGCGGGCCAGGACACATTGGGCTCGACCCGGGTCACCCTCAAGACCGGCGAATATTTCGTGCTCGGCGATAATCGATTTCGAAGCTCTGATTCGCGCCGCTGGGGCCCTTTGCACCGCGGTATGATCACTGGGCGCGCGCTTATCCGCCTCTGGCCGCTTGATCGAGTTGCGAAAATCCCGCATATAGACTACTCTGACTAGAACTTAGCCATTAGAACTTAGTTATGAGTAAAAATAAAGCCAAACAAGTACAGTCGGTCAGGGGGATGCACGACATCTTGCCCGAGGATCAGAAGTATTGGCGCTACATTCAAAAGAAAATCGAAGCGCTCATCGAATATTACGGCTTCGAGCGATTCTCCACGCCGATATTGGAGCAGGCAGAGTTGTTTACTCGATCGGTCGGGGAAACTACGGACATCATTGCCAAGGAAATTTATACCCTTAAAACAAAAGGCGGGGATGTGCTGGCCTTGCGGCCCGAAGGGACCGCGCCGACCGTGCGCGCATACCTGGAAAACGGCATGCATGTGAAGCCGCACCCGGTGAAACTGTATTACCTCGATTCGATGTTTCGCCACGATGAGCCGCAAGCGGGCCGCTATCGCCAGTTCCACCAACTCGGGCTGGAAACGATCGGCGACGGCTCGGAAGCGGTGGATGCCGAGTTGATTTTTCTGGCCAATAAACTATTGGAATCAATTGGTTTGGATAATTACAATGTCCAGATCAACAGCATTGGCGATCAGAATTGCCGGCCGGCGTATATTAAAGCGCTGCGCGACTATTTCCGGAATCGTTCCAAGAATCTCTGCGCTAACTGCAAAGTCCGTTTGAAGGAAAACGTGCTTCGGATTTTGGATTGCAAAGAAGAAGGCTGCAAGGAAGCGGCCAAGGAAGCGCCCCAGATGGTTGATTTCCTGGACGAGCACTGTCGGCTCCATTTCAAGCATGTACTGGAATTCCTGGACGAAGCCAAGGTACCATACATTTTAAATCCCTACCTCGCGCGCGGCCTGGATTACTATACTCGCACTGTCTTTGAATTCGTGCCCGACGAGAACGCATCATCGCAGTCGACCCTGATCGCCGGCGGCCGTTATGATCGGCTTATCGAGCAGCTTGGCGGTTCCAAAACTCCCGCGGCCGGGTGGGCGATGGGCGTTGAGCGGATTATTCTTGCGATGAAAGAGAAACAGGTCCATGTCCCGGACTCCGGCCCTAAACCCAAGGTATTTTTGGTTCAGCTCGGCGAAGCGCCCAAGCGCAAAGCCTTGCCTTTATTCGAAAGTTTTCGCAAAGCCGGCATCGATGCCAAATCATCTTTAGGCCGTGACAGTATCAAATCGCAATTACGCATCGCGCATCGGCTCGGTGTCCGCTTTGCCCTGATCTTCGGTCAGAAAGAGGCTTTAGACAGCACGATTATTCTTCGCGAAATGGATACCGGTGTGCAGGAAACTATTCTCCTTGATCGCATCGTCGACGAAGTTAAAAAGCGCCTCAAAGACAAACCTATAGCTGGGCCATTGCCGGCAATGGCCGAAGAAGATGCTCTGGCAAAACACTAGGATGATCTCGGATGTATTCTGTAAAATCATAAGCGGGGAATTGCCGAGCGAGAAAGTTTTCGAAGACGAGGAGTTTCTCGTGATTAAAGACATTCATCCCCAGGCGCCCGTGCACCTCCTAATTATTCCAAAAAAGCACATCGATGGGCTCGAGGACGCGCCCGACGATGGTTTATTGGGCCGCGCCTTGCAGATAGCTCACAAGATGGCTCACCAAGTCGGCGCGGCCGATAAGGGCTACCGACTGATCATCAACGAAGGCGAGCATGGCGGTAAACTCGTCCCGCATCTCCATATCCATCTCCTCGCCGGCAAGCGCCTCGGACCTAAGGTTGCTCAGTAGAACTCCGATTTGAAATGACTCCTCGGCCATGGTATAATCCCTCCCAGAAGGAGGTATCTATATGGTAGAAGTAAAACGAAAACCTAACGAATCGATCGGCAGCATGTTGCGCCGTTTTAACCGCTTTGTGCAGCAAAGCGGCGTTTTAATCAAAGCAAAACGTTCCCAGTTCCGCCAGAAGAAATTGACCGAGCGCAAGGAGAAGAATGCGGCGATCATGGGCATGCATTTGGCGGATTTGCGCCGCCGTTTGGAAAAGCTCGGCAAGTATAACGACGAAACATTCGAAGAAGAGAAGCGCAAATTGAAACAGGAAATAGATTTGTAAATAACGCGAGGTCTTGCGACATCTCGGGTGCGCATAAAAATTCTACTGAATTTTTTGCTCGGTCTACAGAGATTCCGATTATCGGCAACGGCTCCGCCGGCCGATCGGAACCTTCTCCGAGCCGGCCTACCCGGCCTCGAAGCCCCTCGATATTCAAATACCTCGCGTTGACTTAAATGCTCAGAGATCAACTTAAAGAAGATCAGAAGACGGCATTGAAATCAGGGGACACGGTAAAACGTACTCTGATCGGCATGGTGATGACTTCGATCAAGAACAAAGAGATCGAGAAGCGGACCAAGCTCTCAAAAACCATTAACGATCCGGCTCAGCTCGATACGGAAAGCCAGCTTACGGAAGATGAAATGATTGATGTCATCGCATCTGAAGTGAAGCGGCGTAAGGATTCGATTGTCGAATTCAAAAAAGGCGGCCGACCGGAACTGGCTGAAGCGGAGAAAGCCGAAGCTGACATGCTCATGGCCTATCTGCCCGAGCAGTTGTCGGACGATCAGGTTCGCGAGATCGTAAAGAAAGCAATCGCCGACACGGGCGCTACGGAAGCTAAAGATATGGGTAAAGTTATCGGCGCGGTTATGCCGCAAGTCAAAGGCAAAGCTGACGGCAGCCGGGTCAGCGCCATTGTAAAGGAAGAACTCGCTCGATAGAGCACTTGCAGACACAGATAAAACGCCCCGAGGGGCGTTTTATCTTCGTACTCGCCTTGCTCGCCACTTATAAAATCAGCGTACGCTGATTTTATAAGTGGCACCGTGCCCGCTCGGCTCCGAAAGGTCTTCAGGCAACATCCCATCTCGCTTAGTTTGAATGTTAGGTGGATAGCGTGGTAGTATCTGGGCATGCTTGAACTCGTGTTTGAAAATCATACATCGGATAAGGAATTTTCCGAGGGTTTTTTTAAGAACATTTTTGAACGTGCGCTGACGCACTTAAAATTAACTGAAAAAAACGTGGAACTTGGTCTCCAATTGATCGAAGCGGAGAAGAGTCAGGAGCTCAATAACACCCACCGCGGCAAGGACAAGCCGACCGACGCATTGTCCTTTCCGCTCGAGGAGAAAGCACTCGAAAAACATGGTATACTGCCGTTAGGAGATATTTTTATTTGCCTCGAAGTCGCCCGTCGGCAGGCGGATGAGCAGGGCATTCCGACGAGCCAGGAGATGGCTCGCTTGGCTGTGCATGGGCTATTGCATTTGCTCGGCTACGATCATGAAACATCGGAGTCTGATGCGGCGGAGATGTTCGATCTTGAGGACGAAATAATAAAAAGTGCAAATATCAAAGTGCAAAAATGACAGTTAAAAATTTTAAAATTTTGCATAGTAATTTTTAATTTTGATTTTTACATTTTAAACTTTTATGGCTCGCCCATACTTATTATCCGGCATCGATATTGGAAACTCGGAGATCAAAGTCGTTATCGCAAAAGTCGAGCGGGATTCGGCTAAGCCGGAATTGATCGGCGTAGGTTCGGCGCTTTCACATGGCTTGCGCCGCGGTATGGTCGTGGATATGGAAGAGACGGTGGCCAATCTTGCCACCGCGATCCAGCGGGCCGAAGCTATGGCCGGCACCAAACTTAAACGAGCCTACGTGGCAGTGAACGGCCTGCATATCAAAAATCAGGTTTCCCGAGGCGTCATCGCCGTCTCGCGAGCGGACAATGAAATTTCCCAAAACGACATTGATCGGGTGCTTCAAGCCGCATCAGTCGTAAGCTTGCCGCCCAATCGGGAAATCATTCATGTATTGCCCCGGAACTTTACCGTGGATGGCAGCGAAGTGGTCAAGAATCCTCTCGGCATGAAAGGCGTGCGCCTGGAGGCCGAAGTTTCAATAATCGACGGCTTGTCGCCTTACCTGCGCAATATTGCAAAATGCGTTCAGGAAAATAGCATTGAAGTGGCGGATTTGGTGTTCGCGCCTCTAGCCGCCTCGCTCTCGTCGCTCGACAAAAATCAGCGCGAGTACGGCGTGATGCATTTGGATTTCGGCGGCGGCACCTCCAGTCTGACTGTATTTGAAGAAGCCGACCTATTGCATAGCGCGGTCCTGCCGATTGGGTCCAAACATATTACCAACGACCTTGCAGTCGCCCTGCGCACTTCGATGGACGTGGCCGAGCGGGTGAAGATCGAACATGCGGCCACCTCGCATGAATTGGATTTGCGCAAGCGCGAGAACATCGATCTCTCAAGCGTGATGGGCGAACAGAATTTCGTGGTGCCGAAAAAACAACTCGTGCGCGTGGTGGACGCACGGGCCGGCGAACTGATCGAGATGATTGCCGCCGAACTCAAAAAAGTTCCCCGCAACGGCATGTTGCCAGCGGGCATTGTAATTTCTGGCGGCGGCGCCAATCTGCCAGGGCTGTTGTCGTTCCTCAAAGAGGCATTGCGCCTGCCAGTGAAGATTGCCCGGCCTCTGCATATGGATGGAGTCGTGGATGCGGCGAGCGACCCCTCCTACGCGGTTGCTACCGGATTGGTTCTCTGGGCAGCGGAACAGGAAATCAATACCGCGACCGCAAAACACCAGGCATTTCAGGGGTCAGATGAAAGCGTCTTCACGAAAGTTCTGGATTGGCTGAAGAACTTTTTACCGTAGTTAAAAACGGTGTCCACAGGGTTATCCACAGAAAAGAGGCTTTTGCTTGTGCTGGAATTTCTTTTGTGATAATAGGAGATATCTCATGGCTCAAATTAAACCCGCATTCGAAACATTTGCCCGGATCAAAGTCGTCGGCGTAGGCGGCGCCGGCTGCAACGCTTTGCAGCGGATGATCGAGGCCCGCATTCATGGCGTGGAATTCATTGCGGTGAATACCGATGCGCAAGCTTTGCATGCTTCGAACGCGCCGGTTAAGATTCACATCGGCAAATCTCTTACCCGCGGCCTGGGCGCGGGCATGAATCCCGACATCGGCCGCCAAGCGGCGGTTGACACGAAAGAAGAAATCGGAGCGGCATTAAAAAGTGCCGATATGGTCTTCATCACCACTGGCTTGGGCGGCGGCACCGGTACCGGCGCCGCGCCGATCGTGGCGGAAATCGCCCGCGAGACGGGCGCGCTCACTTTAGGCGTGGTGACCAAACCGTTCAGTTTCGAAGGTATCCAGCGCGGCAAGATTGCGGATGCGGGCTGGCACAATCTTCGCGAGCGCGTCGATTCGCTCATCACGATTCCGAACGACCGACTCCTTTCTATAATCGATCGTAAGACTCCGGTCCTGGAATCATTCGCTATCGTCGATGATATTCTCCGCCAGGGCGTGCAGGGCATTTCCGATCTCATTACCATCCCCGGCATCATCAACTTGGACTTTGCCGATGTACGCACGATTATGTCCAACTCCGGCTCGGCATTAATGGGCATTGGTCGGGCGAGCGGGGACGACCGGGCCGTGGAAGCGGCCAAGATGGCCATCAATTCTCCGCTGTTGGAAGTTTCGATTGACGGCGCCAAGGGCGTGCTGTTCAATGTCTCCGGCGGCGCCGACATGGCGATGGCCGAGATCAACGAAGCAGCCCGCATCATCACCGAGCACATCGATCCGGAAGCGAAGGTCATTTTCGGCTCGGTCCTGGACGACAAGCTCAAGAAAGGCGAGATTAAAATTACCGTGGTTGCGACCGGTTTCAACAATGGCCAGCCGACCACGATTCGGCCAAGCTCATCAGGGTTTGGCGATGCGCCCAGTTTGTTTGAACATATTAAAAAGCCCATCTTGCCGACTGTGCCGGCTTCCGCGTCTGAATCGAATGGTTCTGTTTCAACTTCTCAACCGGTGAAAGAATTCGTCGATGACGCCGTGAATGACGACATGTTCGATGTGCCGGCGTTTATACGGCGGAAGATGAATAAGTAGCGCTCGGCATGGGCTAATGCAGAGTACAGATAAAAGTCCCCAGCGGGGACTTTTATCTTCCTACTCGCCCCTCGCTCTTGCGACGGCGTCGCAAACCCTGCCCGCTCGGGGCAAGTCCCGCCCCGGACTGGCAGGCGGGACTGCGAAGCCTCTGCATTAGCCCATACCTCGCTACAATAACTGCGGATTCGAATTCGTTCAAACGAGCAAGTCCTCGCTTAAGAAAAGTTTTTTAAAAATAAAACTCACGAAGAGCTCTTAGCTCTTCGTGAGTGGAGGATCGACTTTTCTGAAGAAATCTGAACCGAAGCCGGTTTGATGAGATATCCTCTCACCCTCTTCTGCTCCAAAATAATGTCGAATGTCGACGAATTCGTGTCGAACACCCTCGACTCTAAATGGGCCATGGCCATAATCTCTGATAGCGTGTTCTCGCTTGAGTGCCCAATCGGGATTCCAATCGTCTCTCCAAGTGACCCAATCACCGACGGTAAACTCGTTTGATTGGTTCATAAAGAACCTCCAGAGCCATAAAATACCACACCTTCCGCCGATTGACAAGAGTCTTAAAAAGGAGTATAATTAGGATGTACTTTGTAAAACTGAATACTCACTTTGAGGACACGCTGATGAATCAGTTCTGGAACGCGTACAGCGAATACGAGGACGAGCTCCGGCGCAGGTTTCACCAGCACCGGATCTACGAAGTCCTCCATCGGTTTACCGATCGCGACTTCCGCTGGTATCTCCTACAGATCGGCTTCATTGCTCGCGAATTCGTGAAGTGGTATGAGGTCGCGAAGCTTGGACTCACCAGCGAATCGGCGAAGGAAGTCGTTCGTGAAATTCTGCGGGATGAGATTCCGCAGGCCGGTGCAACCCATCAGGATGATCGTCTCCACGATCTTGAACTGATGGGAGTCAGTCGCGAGGAAGCGCTCAATGTCCGTCCTTCTGGTGGCACTCGTGGCGTCATCAAGCGACTGTATCAGCTCGTTCGGGTGCCGCAGGAAGATCAGGATCTCCGGATCATGGTCACTCTGCGCATCGCGGGTGAGGTGCTGGTCGCCGAGCAGTACCGGCACATCGTTGACGAGATGAAGAGGCGGTTTGGGGTCGACCCCGAAACCTATTCGCGATTTTACTGGCCACACTACGAGCACGATCTCAAGGGCAGTCAGGAAAATCCGAACAGCGCTGGACACACTGATCGGTTCGACGAGGTGCTTGCCTCGATGATCACCGATCGGCGGACGCTGAAAGTGGCCAAGGAACAGGCGCTGATGGCGTTCTATGCACGGAACGCGATTCACGACCAGTTTCTGGACGCGCACAATGCTTTGGCGGTCCTCAAGCAGATTACAGCTGCTGTGGCGTGCATAATTGCTGTCATTTTCGGCGGCATCGTAGCACAGAAGGCTATGGTGCAGTACGAGCGGGAACAATGGACGATGCATATCGCTGCCCAGTCACCCGGCGTGGCTGCTGCATTGACAGACTGCGACCAGGAACTGCTGGATCGATTCCGGCAGCACCGTCGTTCCGAAGATCTGCAGAAAGTGGGTGCACCGAATGCGTGCCTCGACGCGTACATCGGTCCCTAACTCCGACCAAGAAGAAGCTCCGACGCTTCGACTGGTCGGAGCTTCTTCGTTTTACTAAGTATTAGTGACGCTCATTTTATTGAACGGGGAACTTAAACATCTGCTCTTTTTCTCATGTTCTCATATAATCATATAGTAATATGATTATATGAGTGGAAAACTGCTTGATACTTTGAAGGGGCTTAGAAAGTAGAGTTGATTTTTTGATGAAAGTGTTGGCTTCTTATCCACAGTTTCCAGACTGAGTCAGTTGTGTACAATGGGGGCATGAACGGAACGCAACCACACCTCCTCGACCCGGTCGAACAGCCAACCAATCAGTCCAAAGGTGCGTTCCATTGGAAGCGACTCTTCGGAGAGATTAATCCCTACGACGCGATCGTCTGGGAGAAGCGCACGGCCAAGATCGCCAAAGGCGATGGTACGGTCGTATTCGAACAGCATAATGTCGAAGTGCCGAATTTCTGGACTCAAACCGCAACCGACATCGTAGCATCCAAGTATTTCCGCGGCCGCCTCGATTCGCCTGAGCGCGAAACCAGCGCCCGCCAGATGGTGGACCGAGTGGCCAAAACGGTCGGCAGATGGGGGTTGAAAGACGGGTATTTCGCCTCCGAGCAGGACGCGGAACTATACGTCCAGGATTTGACCTGGCTACTTATCAATCAATACGCCGCTTTTAACTCACCGGTTTGGTTCAACGTCGGCGTGAGCGATCACCCGCAATGCTCGGCCTGCTTTATCCTCGCCGTGGAAGATACGATGGACTCGATTCTTAAATGGGGCCATGACGAAGGAAAAATTTTCCAGAAAGGCTCCGGCGCGGGGGCGAACTTATCCAAACTCCGTTCGTCCAAAGAACCGTTGTCTAAGGGCGGCTATTCGTCCGGCCCGGTTTCATTCATGAAACTTGCCGATGGCGTGGCTAACTCGATCCGTTCCGGCGGCACGACCCGCCGCGCGGCCAAGATGGTCGTGCTAAATGTCGATCATCCGGACATCAGAGACTTTATTTACTGCAAAAAAAATGTCGAGGATATGGTCAAGATACTGACCCAAGGCGGCGTGAAGAATTCCATCTCCGGCGAACTTTTCGACCCATATACAATGCTTCCCTATCAGAACGCGAATAATTCAGTGCGCGTAACGGATGAATTCATGCGCGCGGTCGAGAACGACGAGATGTGGGATTTGAAAGCTCGGGTTACCGGTAAGACGATCGAACAGGTGAGGGCACGGGAGATTATGGATTGGATCGCCGATGCGGCTTGGGCCTCCGCCGATCCTGGCATGCAGTACGACACCACGATCAATACCTGGAACACCGCCGCGAATACTGGGCGCATCAATTCGTCCAATCCATGCTCCGAGTACATGCATTTGGATAATTCGGCCTGCAACCTGGCTTCGCTCAATCTGATGAAGTTCCTGAAAGAAGGCGGCAAATTCGATGTCGAGCTTTTCAAGAAAGCGGTTGATGTCATGATTCTGGCGCAGGACATTCTCGTTGATAATTCTTCCTACCCGACGCCGGAAATCACCGCCAACGCGAAGGCATTCCGGGAGCTTGGGCTTGGTTATGCGAATCTCGGCGCGCTTCTAATGGTGCTGGGCTTGCCATATGATTCCGAACAAGGCCGCCATTTGGCCGGCCATATTACCTCGCTTATGTGCGGCGAAGCATATCGCATGTCCGCGCTCATCGCCGACTGCAAAGGTCCATTCAGCGGTTACACCATCAATCAGGGACCAATGCTTGACGTCATCGAGAAGCATTTGAACGCGGCTGAATCGTTGTTTGCCCGCTCTAACTCGGCGGGCATGGCTGACATGGCTCTACAGCAGGCTTCGCGTCAAGTTTGGCACGAGGCATTGGACTTCGGCCGCAAATACGGCATCCGCAACTCACAATCAACCGTACTTGCGCCAACCGGTACGATTGCATTTTTGATGGATTGCGATACCACTGGCATTGAGCCGGACATTGCCCTTGTTAAATACAAGAAACTGGTCGGCGGCGGGGTATTAAAGCTCTCTAACAGCCAAGTACCGCTTGCCTTGCGCCGCCTGGGTTATTCCAATGAGGAAGTAGAATCGATCAACGCATATCTCCTGGAACATGATACCGTCGAGGGCGCGCCGCATCTGAAGGAACAGGATTTGCCGGTATTCGATTGCGCGTTCAAAGCGGCCAAAGGCCAGCGCACAATCAGCTATATGGGCCACATGAAAATGATGAGCGAGGCCCAACCGTTCATCTCAGGGGCAATTTCCAAGACTATCAATTTGCCCGCGGATGCTTCGGTGGAAGAGGTGAAGGACGTGTTCGTGCAGGGTTGGAAGCTTGGGCTCAAAGCCGTGGCCCTATATCGAGACGGATGTAAGTCGATCCAGCCGCTCAATGTTAGTAAAGATGTTGAGAAATCGAAGCCGGCCGATATTGAGAATGATCTGATTGAACGGATCAACGGCTATACCCGCCGGAAGCTGCCAGCTGAGCGTCCATCGCTGACTCACCGTTTCGACGTAGGCGGATTCAAGGGCTATCTGAACGTCGGATTTTATCCGGACACGATGCAGCCGGGCGAAACTTTCATCATCACCGCCAAAGAAGGCAGTACGGTGTCGGGATTGTTCGATACGCTGGCTACTTTGATATCAGTCTGCCTCCAATCCGGCGTGCCGCTCAAGCAGTTGGTCAAAAAATTCAAAGATGTGCGCTTTGAACCATCTGGCTTCACTGATAACCCGGAAATTCCGACGGCCAAATCAATCATTGACTATATCTTCCGCTACCTAGGTATGAAATATCTTTCGCGCGAAGATCGAGAAGAAATATTCGGACCAGAAGTCGCCGCGCTGCCCACGTTCACTGAGCGGGTGATCGACGCGGAAAATAAGATTGATTCAATTTTATCCGGATTGGTATCCAGGCCGATTGAAGAAACTAGCCAGGCAAAACCGGTAGTCGCGGCGTTGTTGCCTGGCGCGGTCGGTAAGACGACGGCGGACGCGCCGATCTGCCAGTGCGGTACGCTGATGGTCCGCAATGGCGCGTGTTACAACTGTCCGAATTGCTTTGCCAGTTCCGGGGTATGCAATTGAGGAGCCGATCATAAAAATGACCCGCTGCAGCGGGTCATTTTTATGATATTATCCTGCTATGCATAAAGCAGACGTATTTTTTACGCTGGTTATCTCTTTTTTGATCGGCACGTTTGTCGCCTCGTTTGCGCTTGAAAAGGCATTGACATTATATATATACATCGCCGGCATTATCGTCATTGCCGTAGCCGGATATCATAGAACTTTTTCAAATATCCGATGGCGTCAGATCGGATTGGTGCTAGGCGTAGCTTTGCTGGTATTTGGATTTGGTGTTTCTCGCTATCAGTCATTTGCCTTTAATCACGGAATCCTTGATACCTTTGCCCAGCGCCAAGCCGGCGGAAAAGGCATTCCGGTCATATTGAGCGGCTACGTTGATGAGGAGCCGACCGTGTCTGTTTCGGGCAACCAGCAGATTATTCTGCGAGCGCTATCCTTAGCATCCGGAGATCGGGAACTGGCCACTGACGAACGGACACTCCTGATCGTATCGCCGGGACCGCAGTATTTGGTAGGGCAGAAACTAATCGCCAATGGCTCATTAGAAATCCCGAAGAATTTTGCTGATTTTGACTACGTGCAGTATTTGAAGAACAAAGACATTCGCACCATTTCATTTAGTCCTCGCCTTGCAGATAACCCAGATCTCGAAGTTGGATTCAAGCACCGGCTGAAAATCGGATTCTATAGCTCATTGTTCAAAATTAAACGTGGCTTCCAGGAAGCAATTAGCCGCGCGGTTCCAGCCCCGCATGCGGCGTATATCAATGGCATCCTTTTGGGTAGCCGCCAAGATATCCCTGAAGATTTGAAGGACGCGTTTTCCAAAACTGGCACGACTCATGTCTTGGCCATTTCGGGATATAACATCACGGTGATCGCCAACGCATTGCTATGGGTGCTGGTATTTTTCATGCGACGCAGGACGGCATTCTGGACTTCGGTCGGCATCATTATCGCGTTCACTATTCTCACCGGCGCCCAGGCCTCCGTAGTTCGCGCCGCGATCATGGGCTTGTTGGTGCTTTTTGCTTCCAGCTATGGCCGACTCTATGATCCGCGTAACGCGACTGCCTCCGCGGCGGGCGTGATGGTCTTGCTTCAGCCTTCCGTTCTGCGCTATGACATCGGATTCCAACTTTCATTCTTGGCAGTGCTTGGTTTGACGTATTTATATCCCATTCTGGAAGAAAAAACCGCCGGCTGGCGATTCCGCCAGCCGGCGAAGGGGCTCAAAGAGATATTCCTTATGACTGTATCTGCCCAAATCGCGGTGGCGCCGCTTATCTTGTATTACTTCCAGCAGCTTTCGCTCGTGTCTTTGTTGGCCAACATCTTAATTCTACCATTCATGCCGGCGGTAATGCTGTTCGGATTCCTGGCTGGCATTGGGGGATTGCTCGCGCAGCCGCTTGGAGTGATTCTGGGCCTGTCGGCCTGGACCATCTCCGCCTATCAGCTCGGCGTGGTGTCCCGTCTGGCAACTCTGCCATTCGCGTCAGTTTCATTCGCGATTTCCTGGATCACGCTCGCAATGCTATACGCACTGCTCATCTATGGCTTCCGCCGCTGGAACTGTACTGTAGAGGCTGAACCTCGGTAGAGGACATTATTACACCACACTTTTTAAAAAACAAAGGGCACCTTTGTGTTTCCTCTTCTACTGGGCTTTTTCTTTTTCAAATTTTTTTGTATGCTGTACTGGTTATGATTCCAAAAAGACAATTCGAGCGGACATGCGTGTTTTTAAAGCCGGATACAGTTCAACGTTCCCTTATCGGTGAAATCGTTAATCGCTTGGAGCGAACCGGACTTAAATTGATAGCATTGAAAATGGTCAATGCAGACGAGAAGCGGCTCGTTGAGCATTATGGAAAACCAGATGATTGGTATTTAGAAAAAGGAACAAAACGGATTCGACTTATGCAAGAAGCTGGCAAGACTGTTGATCCAAATAAACTGCCGATTGAATACGGAAAAGATATTATTCGAGGAGTAGTTAGATACATGCAATCTTCTCCCATGATTGCGATGGTGTGGGAGGGTAATCAGGCCGTAGCGGTAGTTAAAAAACTTGTAGGCTCGACTGATCCGACTGCATCTGATGTTGGTACTATTCGTGGAGACTATCAGCTGGACTCATACGCGCTATCTGATGCTGAAGAGCGGGGTATCCGCAATCTCATTCATTGTTCAGATCATCCGGACGAAGCCGCTCGGGAAATCAGTATTTGGTTTTCTCCGGAAGACCTTCACGACTATCGACATATCAATGAAGCCATTTTGGTCGATGTTAATTTTGATGGAACTACTGAGTAATGGAAGAAAAGAAATTGTTTAAGGTGGTCATCACCGCGATCGTTGTTAAGGACGGAAAGTATTTGGTTTTGCAGCGTGCGGGCTGGGAGAAAAAGTTCCCGTTGCGCTGGACGGTGCCGGGCGGCAAATTGTCGACGGAAGATTATATCCATGAGCCCAAAGATACGCCGGATTATTGGTACAATGTGCTTGAGAAAACGCTTCGCCGCGAAGTAAAACAAGAAGCGGGCGTGGATCTCAAAAATATCCGCTATGTCACCTCGCTAGCCGATGCCCGACCGGACATGGATCCGTCGCTGGTCATCTCATGCCTTGCGGATTGTGCCGGCGGGGAAGTCGCCACAGATGAAAGTATGGTGGATCATAAATGGGTGAGTCTTGAGGAAGCAAAATCCGTTGATTTAATCGAGGGAATTTATGAAGAGCTGGAGATGGCTGAACATGTATTGAAGGGCGGTGGTTTGGGTGAATGGAGTAAAAAGTAGGCCCGTAATTATTCACTTGACCTTCATGTAGTCGGGTGTAATATGAAAATAGCCTCCTTCTTTGTGAAAGCTTTGCCCTAAATAATTTTTCTCGGGACTCTCATATCCAGTGATTCCGATGAGCCTTTATTGGTTCTGACGGGTCACTTTGCGGAGACCCACGTAGATTCCGAGCAAAAGCTTTCTACTTTGCAGGGGGTATACACAAATGCAAAATAAGCATTAGTAAAAACCGACGTTCGTCGGTTTTTACTTTAGTGGTGGATTAGTAGTTTTTAAAATGAATTGCTATACTCGTGAGATGGAACTACCACCTAATCCCGAATCTTTTCCGACTGAAGCCGAAGTTCGAGCTTTGTTCGAACAGCTTACGGAAGGAGAGCAATTTCAAGAGCGCCAGAAAGCAGAAGATAAGGAGGGTGTTTACCTTTGGAGCATTCTCGTAAAGAAAGACGACGGCGATGTTGAATATCTCTATCTTCGGAAAGGAGACTATCCGGAAATGGTTACCAAAGCAACAGAAATTAAGGCCGTATACTATGATACCGAAGGGAGAATCGTGGGTGGAACTCAAGTTGCAGAGATGGTCAATGGCAAACTGGAAATTATCTAACTAAAAACCGCCAAATGGCGGTTTTTAGTTTACTTTCGGGCTGCCGGGAGTTGAACCCGGGTTGCATGACCCCCAGCCATGTGTAATACCGTTATACCACAGCCCGTAATAGCGAAGAAATAATAGCATCTAAGACGGACTAACAAAAGACCCGCCTCCGGCGGGTCTTTTGTCTTACGCGGCTGCGTAGGTGCGATGTTTGTTGAGGGTTTTGATGCAGTCGGTGCAGATCTTGGTGCGCTTGCCATCAACGCGAGCCCATTGGAGATTTACAAAGCGGCGGGATTTAACCGTCGGATTATAATGACCGCGAAGGAGTCTTCGGGTCGTGGCCATTACCGGTTTTTTGCCGCATCGAGGACATCGAGTCATAAGCCTTGGAATTATAGATCAAAACTGGTATTCTTGCAACTACATGTCTACTTTGACTCTCTTCGGGTTGGTCGTCTTTATTTACTCCGTTGTCATCCATGAAGTAAGCCACGGGTTGGCTGCCCGCTCTCTTGGCGATAATACCGCGGAGTCTATGGGCCGCCTTACCCTCAATCCGATCAAGCACCTCGATTTGTTCGGTTCGGTGCTCTTGCCGTTGTTTCTTCTGTTTGCCGGCACGCCGTTCGTGTTCGGCTACGCCAAGCCGGTACCGTACAATCCCCTCCATCTGCGAGATAAAAAATACGGTCCCATCAAGGTCGCACTGGCCGGTCCGCTGTCCAATATCTCCATCGCTCTGATATTCGGTTTACTGCTCCGCTTCTTCCCCGAATCGTTGCCAGTAGTTGGTCTCTTGCCGCAGTTGTTGTCGATTATCGTGGCGATCAATCTCGTGCTGGCGGTCTTCAATTTATTCCCGGTACCGCCCTTAGATGGCCATTGGGTGCTTGTGACGCTCCTGCCAGCCCGATTCCACGCATTTCGCATCCTTCTCTATAAATACGCCATCTTCTGGTTCCTGGCGTTCATTATCCTAATTTATCCGGTGATTTATCCTGTGATTCCTTGGCTCTTCCGCCAAATCACCGGCCTTGCCTTCTAGCTTGGGTTTTGGTACTATATCTCTACTGAATACAATTCAGGCGTCAGCGAAGTCTTTTTTATTGACCAAAAAGAGAACGCCGCGGCCAGCAAGTTATATAATGCCTACTTTCAGACAATTACTAAAGAAGCCAAGAAAGATCGCCCGGGCGAAAACCAAATCGCCCGCGTTGACTTTTGGCATGAACACAATTCATAACCGGCCGGTACAATATCCCGCGCCGTTTAAGCGCGGCGTTGCCCTTCTTGTCCGCACCACTACGCCGAAGAAACCTAACTCTGCTCTTCGTAAAATCGCCCGCGTCCGTCTGACCAATGGTCAAGAAGTGACCGCGTATATTCCCGGCATCGGCCATAACCTTCAAGAGCACTCCGTGGTTGTCCTGCGCGGCGGCCGCGTAAAGGATTTGCCGGGCGTTCGCTATCACATCGTCCGTGGACGTTTAGATGCCGCCGGCGTTGATGGCCGCAAACAACAGCGCTCAAAATACGGTGCCAAGAAACCCAAATAACTAGATGAGGCGACCTGTTAAAAAGAAAACTCATGTCGAACCGGATCTGAAATATCAGAGCCTTTTGGTTTCCAAAATCATCAACCGAATCATGGTTGCGGGGAAAAAATCAATCGCCACCGGGATCGTCTATCGGGCACTGGAACTTGCCGAAGAAAAGACCAAGAAACCAGCACTGGAAGTGTTGGAAACCGCCATCACCAATGCCGCGCCGAATATGGAGCTCAAGTCCCGTCGTGTTGGTGGCGCCAACTATCAGGTGCCGATCGAAGTACGGCCCGACCGCAAAATTGCTTTGGCCATCCGCTGGATGGTGGAAGCTGCTCGTTCGGGAAAAGGCAAGCCGATGCAGGAAAAGTTTTCCGAAGAACTGTTGAATGCGTTTAATAACACTGGCGGTGCCGTGAAGAAGAAACTAGATATGCATCGCATGGCGGATGCTAACAAAGCTTTTGCCCACTTCGCCTGGTAAGTTAGTTTTGTATGGCTAGAGAATATCCATTAGAAAAAATTAGGAATATCGGGGTTATTGCCCACATCGACGCCGGAAAAACGACCGTTTCCGAGCGCATTTTGTTTTATACCGGCATTAGCCACAAAATCGGCGAGGTCCACGAAGGGGATACAGTCATGGACTGGATGGAACAGGAACGCGAGCGAGGCATTACCATCACCGCCGCTGCTACGACCGCTTTTTGGACGCCCACAACTGCTAATGGCGATGAGTCGCAAAAAATAAAAATCAACCTGATCGATACTCCGGGCCACATTGACTTTACCATTGAAGTGAAGCGTTCGATGCGCGTGTTGGACGGCGCGGTCGTGGTTTTCGACGGCGTGGCCGGCGTGGAACCGCAATCGGAAACCAACTGGCGCTATGCGGACGACTACAATGTACCGCGTGTCTGCTTTATTAATAAACTCGATCGCCTGGGTGCGTCATTCGACCGCTCTTTCCAGTCGATCCTCGAACGGCTTTCTCCCAATGCGGTAAAGATGCAGATCCCGAACGGGCACGAAGATCAATTCACTGGCGTCGTGGATTTGCTTGAAATGCAGTTCGTCCAATTCGAAGGTCCCAAAGGAGAAAAAGTGGTTAAGGGCGACGTTCCGGCAGAACTCAAAGCCGATGCCGAAAAAGAACGAGCTATTTTAATTGAAAAAATCGTCGAGAACGACGAAGCCGCCTTGAGCGACTATTTGGAAGGAAAAGAAATTCCCGTCCCGCGCCTCAAAGAAATTCTTCGCAAAGCTGTCGTTGCCGGCAAAATTTATCCCGTCTTCACCGGTTCCGCACTCAAGAACAAAGGCGTTCAGCTCGTGCTGGACGCGGTAGCTTTATATTTGCCATCGCCGCTCGATATCCCGCCGACGGTCGGCACTGATCCAACTGGCGCCGATGTAGTGGTTGAACCACGCGATGATGCACCATTCCGGGCACTTGCCTTTAAAGTGGCCACCGATCCGTTCGTGGGTCAGCTTACCTTCTTCCGCGCCTACTCCGGCGTATTACAAGCCGGTTCTTATGTATTAAACACTCGCACCGGCCAGCAGGAGCGCATCGGCCGTATCGTGCGCTTGCATGCTAACCAGCGCGAAGAAATCAAAGAAATCGACGCCGGCAGTATTGCCGCGGCGGTCGGCTTGAAAGCCACGAAGACCGGCGACACCCTCTGCGATCCGGAACATCCGATTACCCTCTTGGGTATCGATGCGCCCGAACCTGTTATCTCGCTCCGTATCGAGCCGAAGACCAAAGCTGACCAGGAAAAGATGGGTATGGCATTGCGCAAGCTTTCTGACGAAGATCCGACATTCCGCATCCGCACCGATGAAGAAACGGGCGAGATGATTATTTCAGGCATGGGCGAATTACACCTTGATGTGCTCGTCGACCGCATGCGCCGTGAATTCGGCGTCCAGGCGAATGTCGGCCGTCCGCAAGTCGCATACAAAGAAACTATCACTGCCGAAGCTCAAGCCGAAGGCAAGTATGTCCGCCAGTCCGGCGGCCGCGGCCAGTATGGCCATGTGTGGCTGAAAGTTGAACCGATGGAGCGCGGTACGGGCTATGAATTCGTGAACGCGATCAAAGGCGGCGCCATCCCTGAGGAATTCGTAAAACCGACAGAAAAGGGTATTCAAGAGGCATTAAACAAGGGCGTGGTGGCCGGATTCGAAATGGTGGATATGAAAGTCACGCTCTACGATGGTTCCTATCACGAAGTCGACTCATCTGAAATCGCCTTCAAAATCGCCGGTGCGACCGCGCTGGCTGAAGCCTCCAAGCGGGCCAAGCCGGTTTTACTCGAACCGATTATGAAAGTCGAGGTCATCATCCCGGAGAAATCGATGGGTGAGACGACGGGCGATTTGGCATCGCGCCGCGGACAGATCAATAACATTGTTGACCGCGGCAGTTTAGGCTTAAAGGTCATCGATGCGCGCGTGCCGCTCTCGGAAATGTTCGGCTACTCGACCTCGCTCCGCTCGCTCACCGAAGGCCGCGGCAACTACACGATGGAGTTTGATCACTACGAACCGGTCCCGGCGAATATTGCGCAACAGATAGTGGAAGGCAAGAAATAGCCGCTCATATACCGGTTTCAACTACCGCTCGCATTCCCCAGCGAGGAATGCTCCCTGCGTTCTCGTCTCGCTTTTGTAAAGACACTCAAGCCCGCCGTTCCGGCGGGCTTTCGGTCATTGACAAACCATGCAAGCTCGATGCGAAAGCTAGTTGAAACCGGTGTACTCGCTTGAGTGATTGATTATTTCCCACTGCGTGCTACTGTGTTCACCAAGGAGTTTTGGAGATGTCCATTAGAAATGATCGGGTAAAGGGGATCAGAGAAGCTAAGGGTTTTTCCCGAGCTCAACTCAGCCGGATAAGCGGAATCAGCTACTCATTGATTGTCAGATACGAAACCAAGTCGACCCCGCGAAAGCTGGATAACCTGGTGAAACTTTCCGATTCGCTGGAAGTAAGTTGTGACTACTTGTTGGGACTTCCTGGCGGCGGGCCCAAACAAGAACCTTTTCGGGTAGCGGCAAGCAGACTCTCTCTGGAGATGTTGTCTTGGAAGGAGCCTGGAGTTCATGTTCCAGAATCTTTTCGAGAGTTCGTCTCACATCCGAATGCGCCGGTTACGATAAGAGGATGGCGTACGCTAGTAGATCTAGTCCGCGAGATACTTTTCAAAGAAAAGGTGAGAGTTTTCTCCCGACCAAAGCGCGACAAGACTTGATAGCGCCTCAGCTCACCTGAGGCGCTATTTATCTTATGCTCCATCTAACTACATTCATGAGACTGGGACTGGATAATTCGATAATAACTTGCCTTGCCCTCATATAATCATATAGTAATATAACAATATGAGTGGAAAATTGGCATACGGCAAAGGGCCGAGAACACTGGAAAAGTTTCCTGGCGCCAAGGATAGGGAGAAGCGAGAACAAAACCAAAGGCACCTACAGGAGCTTTTTAATTCCAAAGATTTTAAAGAGATTAGTCGTTTCGGTCGGGCGATTGCCAATCCGTTTAGATACTTGATACTGATTACTCTTCAAAAGTCTCCCAGAAATGTCGGCTACTTAACTAAAGCTACCAGTCTAAGCCAGCCAGCCGTTTCCCAGCACTTGAAAATACTCCAGCAAGCCGGATTGGTGGATGGCTACAAAAGTGGTAAGCAGATCACTTATCGATTACAAGCCGGCTACATTTCCAAGGTTCTTAATGCTCTCAATGGGCTTTGGAAATAGAGAAGGTGAGAACTCATATAATCATATTCAGATATGATTATATGAGCATCCATCACGAGTCCGGGGACTCGTGATGTTGCAGAGTTGAGATAATTGTGGTATAGTTATGGCTTGGTTCGTTCACAACTGCCTCGGAGGGAACGCCCTGAGATTCTCGAAGGGATGGCTCTTGCGGCACCTACCACCGCCAGACGTAAGGTCTGGGCTGGAGGAAACAATGTCTGCTTACCAAATTACCTTAGCTTTTCTCTTTGTCTTAGGATATTTTCTTGTAGCCGTGATTGCTGGCTTCGCTATTTTCAAAGTCTTGGTGTCGGTTTGTAGATGGCTGGCCCGCTTCTTCGAAGAGAGACTCATCGGCTCGCAGGAGAGGTTATGGATCGCTCTGGGCAATCTCAATCATTCTAAAGAGCGGGGTCTGCCGATCAGATTCCACCTTCAGCAAATTTCAGGTTCCATCATCGTCATCAGAAAGGGTTGGTTCCGGCGCCGGAGCGCGATCTACGGTGATGCGGCGAAGAACTGGCGGATCAACGGAGTCGTTAAACGTTCTGGCTGGGATTCCGATATGGTCCAGCTTCAGGATCAGTTCGGTCTTCCGGTCGGCGAAGCGCTGCAGCTAATCAATCGGTATCCTTCGCTGGCTACCATGCTGGACGAGATCGCGCTTCTGAAGCAGGAGCGGGATTCTCTCAGGCAACAGAGCGAGAAACAGCTTGAGCGGGCGAATCAAAATGGGCTTCAGCTCTGGGCGGCGATCGAAGCTTTGAGGGCCGCTTTGGACGAAGATCGCCCGCGCTTCCGCTCTCAAGCCTCTGAAGCAATTCGCCGGTACTTGGAAATTGCTGCCGGGCATCCGCTTGACTGGGGAGGCTCGCGGCCATCGGATGAAATCATCGAGAATTGGAAGCGAACCTTCCGGCAGCAGATGCCCCAGGTCTCAACCCGCCGGCCAGGTTCTTTTAACAAGTTTCCCACAGGCTGACAGTTCTCGTCCCTAGGCGCGCTTCGCGCGCCTAGGGACTTTTCTTTTTTAATTGGTTTGCTAGGATTCTTACACTATGGATATCGGCGAACTAAAATCAATGCTCAAGAAGTCAGCGACAGTGGTAATTCTCGACAACGGGGAGCCATCCTTTGTGGTGGTAAACTACGATACCTACAAGGAACTGGTAGGTGGCGTGGCCCAAGAAGTGAAGATAACTAACGGATCTGAACCTTCGGCCCGCCTACGCCAAGGCTCCGGCGAGGTAAAAGAAGTTGAACTATTGGAAAGGATTAATAAGGACATTTTGGCCCTCAAAGCCCAAATCGAGGAGGAAGAGAAGACTCTGGGGACAGTGGAATAAGCGAGGTATTGACTAATCGTATCAATTCGTCTAGAATTGATTTTGCACGCTTTAATCAGGGACTAAGAAACAAGCGATAAGCGACGAGGGATCAAACCTTGGAACTTGTCTCTTGCTCCTTGTCCTCTAACATAGGGAATGGCAGGAAAATTCGAACGAAATAAGCCGCACATGAATGTCGGCACCATCGGTCATGTTGACCACGGTAAAACCTCCACGACGGCGGCTATTTTGCATGTCTTGGATCTTAACAAGTCCGAGGGGTATGAAGCCCGTGTCGAAGGGATTGATGCTATCGACAAAGCTCCAGAAGAACGGGCTCGAGGTATTACCATCTCGCTCCACCATTCAGAATATTCCACCCCGAAGCGCCACTACGCGCACGTTGATGCTCCTGGCCATGCTGACTACATCAAAAACATGATCACCGGTGCCGCCCAGATGGATGGCGCTATCTTGGTCGTGTCCGCTCCAGACGGTCCGATGCCGCAGACTCGCGAGCATATCCTGCTTGCCCGTCAGGTCGGCGTACCTAACATCATCGTGTTCATGAATAAGATGGACATGGTTGATGATCCCGAATTGGCCGATTTAGTGGAAACTGAAATCCGCGAACTTTTGAACAAATATCAATTCCCGGGCGACACTACCCCGATCATTCGCGGTTCTGCCGCGAAGGCCTTGGAAGCCAAGTCGAAGGACGACGAGGCCTGCAAGCCGTTCATTGAATTAGTCAAAGCATTGGATGAATACTTCCCGGATCCGGTTCGTGAAACCGACAAACCGTTCCTCATGCCCGTCGAAGACGTCTTCTCGATCGAAGGCCGTGGTACGGTCGTGACCGGCCGCATCGAACGCGGTATGGTGAAAATCAACGAAGAAATTGAAATCGTCGGTTTGAAGCCGACTGCCAAGACCGTTATCACAGGCATCGAGATGTTCAACAAGCAACTCGACGAAGGTTTGGCGGGCGACAATGCCGGCTTGCTTCTCCGTGGCTTGAAGAAGGAAGACATCGAGCGCGGCCAAGTCTTAGCCAAGGCCGGTTCGATCACGCCGCACACCGACTTTACCGCTGAAATCTATGTTTTGACCAAAGAAGAAGGCGGACGACATACCCCGTTCCTCAAGGGCTACAAACCGCAATTCTACTTCCGCACTACCGATGTCACCGGCGAAGTGCTGTTGCCGGAAGGAACCGAAATGGTCATGCCGGGAGACACGATTACCTTGGATGTTAAACTTATCGCACCGATTGCCATGGAAGAGCGCCAGCGCTTCGCGATTCGAGAAGGCGGCAAGACCGTAGGCGCCGGTGTGGTAACCAAGATTGCTAAATGATAATGTACTCGGTACTTTCTTAGAAAGTACCGAGTTTGTTCTTTCGAAACCATCATGACCGCCAAGAAAAACAACACCGAGCAGCGGATTCGCATCAAGTTAAAGGCGTACGATAACAAGATTATCGATAAATCAGCGGCCCAGATCATCGAAACCATCGAGCGCTACGGCGGCAAGCCCATCGGGCCCGTGCCGTTGCCGACGGAGATTCACAAGTACACCGTCAATCGTTCGTCGTTTATTGATAAGAATTCCCGGGAACAGTTTGAGATGAGAACCCACAAGCGCCTCATCGATATCTTAGCCCCCACGCCTAAAATTATAGATGCCTTGATGAACCTAAATTTGCCAAGCGGGGTCGACATCGAGGTTAAAATGTAAATGAGATCATGGTGAGCGGAAGCGAACCATAGATTGAATTTATCCGCCTCTGGCGGATAACCAAATAAAAATATGGAACCAGGAGAACCCAAAATAACAGAATCAGGCTCAGAGAACGCGGTGGTTCGCTTGCGCAGTCAGTTTGAAAGAGTTTCTGAACTAATGAAAAAAGCGGAAGTTATTCCAGATAGCCACTGGAATGAGGAAGAACTCAGGAAAGCCGCTGAAGCGTTAACCGAAGTTGCTAATTTTTTAGAAGGCAACGTAGGATCTGAAAATTAAAATTGTTTCCTTACTTCTCGCCTCAATCCGCCGGCTGGCGGATGGGACGAGAGAATAAGGCAATAATCACCAGTGGCATTAACCCAGCTCCGGCCAATCGGCTGACTGGTTTACTAAAAATGCATATGGGAGGCCTGCCTTAATTACACATCTTGGTTTCAACTGAAAGTAAACCATAGGGAGTAATTACAAAGACAAGCTTTGGCATTGCCGGCTCGTCCGGCGTTTTTTGTGAAAAAATATAGAACGGAGCGACCGACAAGTTATATGAAATTCATTATCGGTACAAAAGTAGGGATGAGCCAGTTGTTTAAGGAAGACGGGAGCGTCGTCCCGGTTACGGTTGTTAAAATCGAGCCGAACACGGTAGTTCAGATCAAGACGAAAGATAAGGATGGCTACGAAGCGGTTCAGATCGGCGTGGGCAAGAAAAAGAAATTGACCAAGGCGGAGAAAGGCCATCGCAAAACGCTCGGTGATTTTGCTATTTTAAAGGAATTTAAGGCGTCGGGAGAACTGAAGGTCGGCGACACATTGGATGCATCTGTCTTTGCGGAAGGCGATACGGTCAAAGTGACCGGTACCACCAAAGGTAAGGGTTTCCAAGGCGTCGTGAAGCGACACGGATTCTCGGGTATGCCTGCCAGCCACGGCCATCATTCAGTGATGCGCCACGCCGGTTCCATCGGTCAGCGATTTCCGCAGCATACCCTGAAGGGTATGCGCATGGCCGGTCGGATGGGCGGAGTGCAAATGTCGACCCGCGGCTTGAAGATCGTAAAGATCGACGTCGAGCACGGCTTGATGGCCATCAAAGGCGCTATCCCAGGCAACAACGGTTCAATTATTCAAATCATTTCCAAATCCCGTTAGAAATTCGACCATGACCATATATGTAATTAAATCAAAGCGATTCATGACAGCCACCGTATTGGTGTCTATTCATGCACGCGTAAATTTCTAACGGGATGGAACTGCCGTTATACAACCAAAAAGCTGAGAACATTGGAAACGTCGATGTGTCTGACGCAGTATTTGGCGTACCGGCAAACAACGACTTGGTTTACCAGGTTGTGACGGCTCAGATGGCTAACAAGCGCCAGACCATCGCCCACACCAAAGGCCGTGGGGAGGTTCGTGGTGGCGGCAAGAAGCCATGGCAGCAGAAGGGCACTGGCCGCGCGCGCCACGGTTCAATTCGTTCGCCTATTTGGAAGGGCGGCGGCGTTACCCATGGCCCGTCCAACGAGCGCAGCTTCAAAAAAGATTTAAGCAAAAAGATGGTGCAGAAAGCGTTGAAAGTCGCTTTGTCAGCTAAAGCACGCGCCGGTCAGCTGGTTATCGTTGACGCGTTGGAATCTACCAATGGTAAGACCAAAGAGATGGCAACGGTGTTCCAGAATTTCAAACCAGTATTCGGTAAAGCGTCGAGCGTATTGCTAGTCATGCCTGCCTCGCCGGTAGGCAGGCCCAATGATTCAGCCAAACTGTATAAGGCCTCGCGCAATCTGCCGTTCATCGACACGATTGAAGCGCAAAATCTGAGCCCATTAAATGTTCTGTCATCCACCTACATTATGGTGCCGAAGCCGGCGATGGAAGTAATCGAAAAACGATTAGCGAAATAATATGGCGTTCAACTTATTTAAAAAAGAAAAAGAGAACAAAAAGACTCAAGCGGAGCCGGTAGTTGAAATTTCAAAACAAAAGGAAACTGCTGCTCCGGTAGTGATTGCGGGCAACTCCGTGCTTAAGAATTTTTATGTAAGCGAAAAAGCGGCTCGTTTAGAAAAGACGAATCAGTATATGTTCGCGGTCACCAAGAATGCCACGAAAAGTGAGATCAAGAAACAAGTAACCAAGCAATACAATGTCCGGGTTGTTGCCGTAAATATTTTAAATATGCCCCAGAAGATCAAGACGGTTAATCGACGCGAGGGCGTACGCCCCGGATTCAAGAAGGCGATTGTCACGCTCGTCCAGGGGGATTCAATCGATCAGGCAAAAGCATAATATGGCTAAGAATTACCGACCAACAACGCCGTCCCGACGGCATATGCAAGGATACGACTTCTCTCAACTGACCAAGATTGAGCCCTTGAAGTCCCTGAAATCAGGCTACAAGAAAGCATATGGTCGCAACAACCAAGGCCGTATCACCGGCGGCCGTCGCGGACGCGGCGGCGGAGCGAAGCAGCTCTATCGGGACATTGATTTTAAGCAGAACAAGTTCAACGTGCCCGGCACGGTAGCGGCATTGGAATACGATCCGAATCGCACCGCTCGCATCGCGCGCATTCATTTCAAAGACGGCGAGAAGCGCTACATTCTTGCGCCTCAAGAACTCAAAGTTGGCGATGTTGTGATCACTTCCGAAAAAGCATCTTTGAAGCCGGGCAATCGCATGAAGCTTAAGAATATCCCGCAAGGATCATTGGTCCACAATGTCGAATTGCATCCGAACAGCGGCGGCAAGCTGATTCGTTCGGCCGGTTCAGCCGCGAGCGTGTTAGCCAGCGAACACGGCTGGGTTCAGCTCGTTATGCCGTCCTCGGAAACTCGATTGATTTCGGGCGAGGCGTATGCCTCGCTGGGTCAGCTATCCAATGCCGAACACAGCTCCATTACTATTGGCAAAGCCGGCCGGACTCGTTGGATGGGCCGTCGGCCGAAGGTCCGCGGAACCGTCATGAACCCGGTCGACCATCCTTACGGCGGCGGCGAAGGTCGCCAGGGACGCGGCACGCGCCGACCGAAAACCGCCCACGGTAAGATTACCGGCGGCCGCAAGACCCGCAATCCGAAAAAGAAGACCAATAAATTTATTGTTAAGCGTCGCACCAAATAATTAGCAGACTATGTCACGATCACTCAAAAAAGGACCATACGTCGATCAACGGCTATTGAAGAAAATCGCCAATTTGAAGGCGGGCGATAAGACCATCATCAAGACCTGGGCACGGGCCTGCACGATCGTGCCGGAAATGATCGGCTATACTTTTGGCGTGCATAATGGCCGGGTCCATATTCCAGTGTTCGTTACTGAAGATATGATCGGACATAAGCTGGGCGAATTCTCCCACACGAGAAAGTTTGCCCGCCATGGCGGCCGTATGCAGCGCGAAATGGAAGCCGCCCAGAAGCAAAAGGAAATCACAGCTGCCCAAGCCGCGAAAGCTGAACCAGAAACAGCCAAGAAATAATTATGGCAAACGTAAAAGCACAACTCAATAATGTCCGCCTCGCTCCCCGAAAAGTTCGGTTGGTAGTGAACGCGGTTAAAGGCAAGAACGCGCTCAAGGCGCTCGAGCAGTTAGAATTCCTGAATCGCCGGCCATCAGATCCAATCATGAAACTAATCAAGTCGGCGCTCGCCAACGCCGAGAATAATTTCAATATGGTGCGTTCGAATCTTTATATCAAGGAATTCTTCGTGGATGAGGGCATGAAACTCCGCCGCTACCGGCCGAAAGCTTTTGGCCGTACCGCGCCGATCCAAAAGAAAACCAGCCACATTCGATTGGTACTGGCGGAAAAAGTTCCGGGTCTTAAAATTGAGAAAAAGACAGAGCCGAAGCATGAACATAAACATGATCATGAGCAGGGCGAACATTCGGCCAAAGAGCACAAAAAGATTCAGACCGATTTGCCGGGCAAACCTGAAGTGAAAACCGACCTGAAAGAAAACAAGGGTGCATTTTCAAGCGCGAAGAAGAAGTTCTTCCAGCGTCGGAAAGCAATCTAGTTAATAATCGATAATCAACCATATGGGACAAAAGATTTCTCCAACATCACTGCGCGTCGGCATCCAAAAGGACTGGTCATCCCGATGGTTCGGCGGCCGCAAATATATTGCATATCTCAAGGATGATTTGAAAGTCCGGGACTTTTTGACCAAAAAATTAAAGAGCCTAGGCGTGGCTGATGTCCAGCTAGAGCGAGGCAGTGACGCAGTCAACGTGATCATCATTACTTCCCGTCCGGGATTATTGATCGGCCGCGGCGGCACGGGCATCGAAGAACTCAAGAAACAGATCAAAGATCTGCTCAAGAAAAAAGTTGCGATCCGCTTGGAAGTCCAGGAGTTGAAGTATCCTGAATCTTCAGCGGCGGTGATGGCTGAATCAATCGTCGACCAGATCGAGAAGCGTATTCCATTCCGCCGAATTATGAAGCAGACTCTGGCAAAGATCATAGCCAACAAACAGGTGAAGGGCGCGAAGCTCCAGATGGGCGGCCGCTTGGACGGAGCCGAGATTGCCCGCACCGAGCATTTAGAGGAAGGAAATCTTCCGTTGCAGACCCTCCGGGCAGACATTGATTACGCGAAAGCGACCGCCCTGACGACCTATGGCACGATTGGCATCAAAGTCTGGATTTATAAAGGAGAAAAATTCGACAAATAATCCAAAATCTGTTAAAATATCCTGGCTAAAATATCATGCAACCCGCACGCGTAAAACATCGAAAGACTCATAAAGGACGGATCAATGGATCCGCTCGCTTGGCTACGCGCGGCGCGAAGGTGAGTTTCGGTTCGTTTGGCCTGAAAGCCGAAGAAGCGGCGTGGCTTAAGGCGAACCAGCTTGAGTCCGCCCGAAAGGTGATGGCTCGGTACATCCAGCGCGGCGGCAAGATTTGGATCCGTGTATTTCCGGACAAGCCCCGCACTGATAAGGGTGGCACAACCGGATTGGGCGGCGGCGCCGGCGCGCTCTCACATTTCGTAGCCCCGGTTGAAATCGGCCGCATCCTGTTTGAAATCGACGGATTGCCGGAAGTCACCGCCCGCGAAGCCCTGCGGCGCGGCGCGCACAAACTGCCGATTAAAACGAGAGTCGTATCCCGTTAGAAATAATATGGAAATTCAACACCGAACACTGAAGGGTTATGTAGTATCAGACAAGATGGACAAAACCGTCGTGGTTGAGATTTCGCGCATGATCAAGCATCCTAAGTACAAGAAATATTATAACAGTCGAAAGAAATACAAGGCCCATGACCCTGCCAACGAATACCATGTCGGCGATAAAGTCGTAATTCGCGAAACCCGGCCGATTTCGAAAGATAAGCGCTGGATCGTGGTCGGCAAACTATAATATGTTGCAACTTCGTTCCATTGTTGATGTGGCGGATAATTCCGGAGCCAAAAAGGTCGGGATCTTCAAGGTGCTCGGCGGATCGCGGAAACGATACGCCCGCATCGGCGATATCGTCGTGGCTTCTGTTAAATCTGCCGTGCCGCGCAATGTTAAAGGCGTAAAAAAGAAAGACGTGGTGAAGGCGGTTGTGGTTCGCCAGCGCCAGCCGTTCCGCCGCAAGGACGGCTCCTACGTCCGCTTTGATGACAATGCCGTGGTGCTGTTGGAAGGCACCGAACCGAAGGGCGGCCGTATTTTCGGTCCCATCCCCCGTGAAATTAAAGAAAAAGGATTCAATACAATTGCCTCACTTGCAAACGAACTCGTTTAACATGAAAATCCACAAAGGCGACAATGTAATGATGCTGACCGGCAAAGATCGCGGCAAGACCGGCAAGATTTTGGTTACCATCCCGCAGGACGAGAAGGTGGTTGTGGAAGGATTAAATCTTATGAAGCGTCACACTCGAGCTCGAAAACAGGGACAGAAGGGCCAGATCATTTCCAAAGAACGGCCGGTGCATGCGGCGAGCGTGGCTCTAGTGTGTCCGTCGTGCGGCAAAACGACCAGAATCGGCTTTAAAGTCGAAAGCGACGCCAAAACCCGCATTTGTAAAAAGTGTAAAAATGAGGTAAAGTAGAGCGCCATGAATTCCTTACTGCAACAATATCGAAAGACTGTCATTCCTGCGATGCAGAAGGAGTTTTCGATTGATAATGTGATGGCAGTACCGAAGATCGAGAAAGTTACAGTAAACGTCGGCGTGGGCCGCATTCACAAGGATGACGCGGCGATCGAGCGGATCGCTAAAGATATCGGTATGCTTGCCGGCCAGAAGCCAGTGCTGCGCAACGCCAAAAAATCCATCGCGAGTTTCAAACTTCGTGAAGGCGCGCCGGTCGGCGTTTCCGTAACCCTGCGCGGCGGCCGGATGTGGGACTTCATCGATCGCTTGGTCAATATCGCCTTGCCGCGTTCAAAGGACTTTCGAGGCATTGAACAAAAGAACGTGGATGCCAGTGGCAATCTGAATCTTGGTATCAAGGAGTCTAGTATTTTTCCGGAGCTGAATTACGAAAACAGCAAAGATATTTTCAGCCTCCAGATAACAATCACAACCACCGCCCGAACCAAGGAGCAGGGAATCGCTCTGCTCAAGAATATGGGTTTTCCAATAAAGAAAGATTAATTCAATGGCCAAGAAATCAACCATCGCCCGTTCAAACAAAAAACCTAAATTCTCATCGAGAATTGTTCGGCGTTGTTTTTTGTGCGGACGGAAGCATGGATATATCGGCCGATTTGGTTTATGCCGCATCCATTTCCGAGAATTGGCCAGCCAAGGACTGCTGCCAGGAGTAAAAAAATCGTCATGGTAGACCCAATTTCAGACATGTTAATAAGGATCAAGAACGCTCAGGCGGTGCGCCATGAGCAGGTTTCGATGCCATTTTCCAAGATGAAGTGGGCAGTCGCTTCGATTTTGAAAGACACCGGCTATGTCAGCGACATCGAGCGCAAAAAGAAGCCGGCCAAGCCGGGCCGTCTGGTAAGCGCCGGCGCCGACAGTGAAAAGAAGTCTGAACATGAGCACCTGATACTCACTCTGAAGTACCAACAAGGATTGGGTGCGGTGAGCGGCATGAAAATGGTCAGCAAGCCTTCCCGTCGGATGTATCTCAAGACTAATGAGATTCATCCGGTCCGGTCGGGCCATGGTATAGCCATTCTCTCAACTTCCAAAGGAGTCATGAGCTCCCGTGAAGCCAAGAAACAGGGACTGGGTGGAGAAATAATCTGCGAAGTCTGGTGACGAACGTATACATTCAATAACACATGTCTAAAATCGGAAAAAAACCCATCGCAATTCCTTCAGGCGTTGATGTCCAGATCAGCGGGGATTCGATTATCGCAAAAGGTCCCAAAGGAACGCTGACCAAACCGTTGCCTCAACAGGTGACGGTTAACGTGGCCGACGGCCTGGTAAAAATCGTCCCTGATAATCCGCGCAGCAAGGAAGGGAAAATATTCTGGGGTTTGGCTCGATCGCTGGTGCAGAATATGATTATCGGCGCGGCAAATGGATTTGAAAAAGTCCTTGAATTCCAGGGCGTGGGCTATAAAGCCACCGTCAAAGGAAGCGATCTTGAACTCGGCCTGGGTTTTTCTCATCCGATTACAGTGCATGGTGCCGAGGGCGTTACCTTTCAAACGGAAAAAAACAGCATTCGGATTCAGGGCATGGACAAGGAACTAGTCGGCAAGATCGCGGCCAATATCCGCCGCTATCGCGAACCTGAACCTTATAAAGGAAGCGGTATTCGCTATCAAGGCGAAGTCATCCGGCGCAAGGCCGGCAAGAAAGCCGCCACCGCAGCCTAAATTAATAATTGATTACTGATTATTAATCATCAAGATGAATACGACACGAACAAAGAGAATATTGCGTCACCGAAGAGTTCGAGCGCGCATTACCGGCACATCAACTTGTCCGCGCGTTGCCATTTTTAAAAGCAATCGCCATGTATTTGTACAAGTAATTGACGATGAAGCTGGTAAGACCTTGCTAAGCAACACGATTGCAGCCAAAAAAGCAGTGAAAACTAAAGGCACCAAAACGGAGACGGCAGCTTCTGTCGGAAAAGTGATTGCTGCAAATATGAAAGAGAAAGGAATCAGCCAGGCAGTCTTCGATCGCGGCGGATTCAAATATCACGGCCGCGTGAAGGCGGTCGCCGAAGCCTTGCGTGAAGGCGGAATTAAAATATAAGTTTAATAGTTTAAAGATTTAATAGTTTAAAATGGAACCGGAAAACAAACAACCAGAGACTCCTGCAACCGAAACTCCAACGGCGGAGGTTTCGGGTACCCCGGCACCGGCTTCTCAACCCGCTTCGCCGCGAGGCGAACGGGACGATCGATTTCGCCGCGGCCGCGGCGGCGGCGGACGGGGAGGCAGAGGCGGTCCGCGTCGCGGCGGCGCAGATCGGCCGAAGTCCGAGTTCGACCAGAAAGTCCTCGATATCGCCCGGGTATCCCGC
>Ga0209542_10003676_pt1 | contig 32531 bp, 38 predicted proteins | sample RifCSPhighO2_01_FD_184028 | JGI IMG/M metagenome (GOLD analysis project Ga0209542, IMG submission 184028) | Soil microbial communities from Rifle, Colorado - Rifle CSP2_plank highO2_0.1 (SPAdes) (version 2) | ecosystem: Environmental > Terrestrial > Deep subsurface > Rock core/Sediment ... | reverse complement strand
AGTGACTGTGGGCTCCCCAGCTGCAGTGCTTGGGCCCCAGCCGTCTGCAGCAGAAGCAGCAGTGCCAGCGCCTGCAGCAGTAGTCTCTGAAGAGGGGGGAGTCAGCACTGTGGGTGGAGCAGTGATAAGGGCAGAAGAGGGAGATGTCATATACACAGAGGAGACCCTGGCAATCGTGAGAGGGGGTGCAGAAGGGCTGACAATAACTCTTACAAACCTGTATGAAAACTCTTATATGAGTGATATAGACATAGAGGCACAGGGATTCCTGTCGCAGTATATCACGCTGAGCCCCTTAGTCGAGTACCTTGAAAAGGTGTTTGTGGAGACCAACCACATCTCAATGAACAGGATTGGTGTTCCTTTCACTTTCAAGTTTAAAGAAGAGAGCCACTCAATCACTGTGAACAGCATAGGCACCAGCTCTGCTTTCATCACAATAAGCTCTGAGCCTCTTAATCTGCTGTTGAGGACAGGAGAGACAAAGTACATTGACCTTGACAATGACAATGAGACTGACATAGCTGCAGTATTGGACAGCATCTCTGCTGCCCAGAACATCACAAATCTCACAGTGTACAGGCTTGGGCCACCTGAGCCAGACAAGATATACTTCTTGGAGACCAGGAATTACTCTCTTGATATAGCAGCCCCCTCTTATTTGTACAGGGAAGACTTCAATGTGACACTTAAGATCACAGCCAAGCTTGTTGCGCTAAACCCAGATCTTGCAGGCTTCACTTCCAAGACCATCACAGAATACAGGACAATCATATTCAGGATACAGGAAGTGAGCAAGGAAGAGGCAGAGAAGGATCTTGAGCAGGCAAGGAAGGATGTGCAGGAGATGGCTGATGCAGGATTCCCCACAAGCAACATACAGGGCATACTAAGGGAGGCAGAGAGGGCCTTCAACAAGGTGGAATATGAAGAGGTCAAGAAGATTGCGCAGGAGATAGCCGGCATAAGAAAGGATGCCTTTGAAGCTGACAGCATAATAAAAGAGGTGAAGGAAGGCATCGAGAACGCAAAATCAAGATGGCTTGATGTCTCCAATACTGAGAGGACAATAGAGCTGGCAATAAGGGCATTTGAAAGGGAAGACTTCAGGACATCGCTGCAGAGAGCAAAAGATGCCCAGCTGATACTGATACTTGAGACAAAAGGAAAGGTGAACATACTGTGGTTCCTAAAGACCTACTGGTGGGCAATACTTCTTGGAGCAGCATTATTGGCATTGATATCCCTCCTGCTTTACCGCAGGCTGCTGATTTTCATAATAAACCAGAGGATAATCTACCTGAACAAGGAAGAGGAATCAATAACATCCCTGAAAGAGGAGGCGCAGACAAAATACTTCAAGGAGAAATCGATATCCTCATCACAATACAGCAGGATAATATTCAGGTATGATGACAGGCTGACGAAGATAAGAAGGACAAGGGCCACACTCAGGAACAAGAGAGTTGGGTTAATGAAGACAGAGAATGAGCTTGAAAGCATCGGCAAAGAAAGGAAAGAGACATTGGGCCTTATAAAGCAGACACAAAGAGACTATCTCGAGAAGGGCAGGATGACCAGGGGGAGGTTCCTTGATCTTTACAAGTCAGACAAGGCAAGGCTTCTTGAGCTGGACAAGGAAGAGGCAATGCTGAGCCAGAGGCTTAAAAAAGAGAAGATAACAAGGAAATATACCTTGCTGAAGATCATTGACAATGCTTACTCAAATACCTACTCAAGGATAAAGAACATATTCAAAAAGAGAAGATAAAAGAATAGAAAAGACAGGCAAAAATTATTTAAACAAAGCTTTAAAGAGGCACTATATGCGGGTTGGAGAAGGTAAAAAAGAGGTATATATACTGTTCATGCTTCTATTATCTGCATTTGTAATTGCCAGCGCAGTCAGTGGGCAGTTTGCCATTGAGCAGATACCTATACGGGGCAATTTCACGTATATGGCGCCTGACAACCTCATAAGAGGAAGCGCATTGGAAGCGCTGATGAACTCCCAGGAAGAAATCAGGGCAATGCAGGGCTATAATCTGACAGCCAATTATGTCAGCGACCTCCTTCTGAAAGCAAAGAGGGCTTATATAGGTGAGAAATACAGCTACCTGCTTGAGGACCTGGAAAAAGAGGAGGACAGAAGGAAGATATCCTACTTAGAGTCATTGCTGGAGGTAGCGCATGCAACGCCTGATTATGAGGTTGAGAATGTCAACCTCTCAAAGGTCTTCATGCTTACGCAGCTGATAACTTATAGGAAGAACCAGGCTTACAGGATTCTTGATTCATTCCCTCTTGTGGAGGATAAGGAGAGATTATTCAGGGAGCAGGATGTCAACACCTCTGCAGGCATGGAGCTTCTGCTCCTTGCAAAAACATCATTCAGGGAAGAGAGGTATGATGAGGCAGAGAAGTATGTTGAGATGGCCAATGATCAGCTTGACAGGTCTTTCTTGGAGTACAGGAGGCTGAAGTCCATAATATTCCTCGGCAGGAATTTCCTTCTAAGGAACTGGTGGCAGATCCTTCTTGTGATTGCCGTCCTTATCATCACTGTGCCGCCCATAGCAAAGAGAGCGAGGGTGAGCATAGCCAGGGGAAAGATAGAGAGGCTCAAGCTTGAGTACGAATCCCTCACAGAGTCGCTGAAAGAAGCCCAGAAAGAGCGGTTTGTGAGCATGACCATCACAGACAAGGCATATCAGGCAAGAGCTGATGTATTCCTTGAGAGGATGACCAAGATAAAGCACACAATACCTGTGCTTGAGGCGATTGTAAAAGGAGAGATATCAGAGAAGGCAGAAAAGAAGCCAGAAAAAACAGAAAAGCCACAAATCAAAAGACCAGAAGCTCCTGCTATAAAGGGAATGGCCAGAAAGGGTGTAATCGAGTCAGCACTCAAAAAGCTTGCTATCATGGACTTGGCTTCAAGAATAAGGGTGCTTGGGAAGAACTCTTATTCCAACATGAGAGGATTCTCCAGCAGGGCGCTCTTCAGCATGAGGAAGCTCGACATAGCAGTCTATGGCAGGACCAAGAAGACTTTCAGAAAAGTAGCTGATCTTGTCTCAAAGATATATCCAAAGAAGCCAAAGGCTGAGGTCAAAGAAAAAGTCAGAGAAGAAGCAAAGGCAGAAGAGATCATGGTGAAAAAGGCAGCTGTGAAGAAAATTCCAGTACAAAAGAAGATCCTGCTGAAACCTTATGCTGTAAAGGTGGCCAAGCTTATAAAAGATTCTTCTGTGAAGTTAGGAGAATATGGCAGCAGGGCATTGACGCGTTCCAGAGAGCTGGACATCATAGTGTATGGCAAGATAAAGAACAACTTAAGGAAGGCAAGAGAGCTCTTATCAAAATATCCTGCCAAGCCAAAAGTAATGAAGAAGAAGATGGAAGCGGAAAAGAAGGAAGAGATGATAGAGATTATAGAAGAACCACAGCCAGAATTCCTGCCAAGAGCAGAAGAGAAGAAGGGGGAAGAGGCAACAAAGCCAAAAGTTAGCAGGAAACCGCTTGTAAAGCCAGGAAAGGCATTATCAGAGGCTTATCAGAGGACAGCATCCCAGATAAGGGAAAAAGCTTTGAAGGCGCTTGCCTATTCAAAAGAACTGGACCAGAAGACGTATAGCTATTTGAAGAGTCTCATAACGAGGATAAAACCTGTAAGACCCCCAAAGGAGAGAAAAGAAGAGATCAGAAAAGAGGAAGAGAAGCCAAAAGAGAAGATAAGATGGATTGATGTTAAGAGGGATGTTGCTGAAAGGCAGAGAAAGGAAAGGGAGAGAAAGGCCCAAAGAGAGAGGGCAAGAAGGTTAATCAAGGAGAGGCTGGATAACATAGAAAACTTCATCAGGGATTATTCAGCAAAGGCTCTGGAATATTCAAAGAAACTAGATGAACAGGTTTACAGTGCTATAAAAAACTCCAAAAACAGAATAAAGGATGCTCTATCCGGCAAAAAGAAGCAGGAGGTCAAGCCTCGCCCTGTGCAAACTGAAAAAGTGTGGGAAGAGGACAGGGCTCTGGAATCGCTAAGGCAAAGGGAGGAGGAGTATCAGAGGAATATCGAGGCAGAGAAAGCAGAGTTTGATATGACTCTTAAGAGCGAGATACCAGCAAGAAAAAGAAGGGAAGAGATATACAAAAAGATGGATAAGGATGCCAAGCAGAAAAGAAAAGAGAAGCTGAATAAGCTCATGGATAAGATTGCGCAGAGCGCAAAATCCCTGCTCGGCATTCTAAAGACAAATATGGAAGAGATGCGCAGCCGCATCATAAAAGCTGCAGGCCGAAAAGGCATCAAAAAGAAATCTTTGGAGACAAAGCCCAAAAATAGCAAATATGATTTTTCCCATTCATACTTCAGGAGACTAAAACAGAAAAACAACCAGAATAAAAAAGGAGACAATGGCAGACAGAACATTTAGGATGTTCCATATCAAAGATGTGATTGCAATCATTGTTTTTGCAGGCTTATGGCTCATATCCAGCCTTTTGATAACAAGATATTCAGGGCCTCAGGCAGCGTATATATCCTCCTTGTTTGTCGCTGTGCTGCTGGTGTCCTTTGTCATCCTTCTCCTGGGAAAATCAGGTTCAGCCACTCTTTTCTTCCTTATTGGGGGGCTGCTTACTTCTGGTCTTGGTGATCTTGGCGCAAAAGGAATTGACAAGATTGTCGTACTGGTTATTGCAGGAGCTGTGCTTGAGCTATCCATCATGCTGATAAACCTGAGAACAGACAACATCCATCTGAGTGTTGTTGTTGGAGCAACTATTGCGGCAGCTGCAATACCCCTTACCACGGGCCTCATTCTCTCCTTTGAGGTTGTGTCCACCATGATTATTCCTCTTGTCAATCTCATCCTGTTATCGCTTCTTATAGGCCTTGCAGGCTCTTCAATGGCCTTGGCGCTATGGTATTATCTTAGGATAAAAAAGGTATTCCTTAGATTTGAATTTATCCGTTGATCCATCAAAGAGATTCAGAGGTGTTGAATGAATGAATCACTGCTATATCTTGCTTTTGTAAAGGAGATCATAAAATGACTGTCAGAATAGGCCCTGCTGGAACAGGCGGAAATTCTCTTGAGAAGCTGCAGGAGCTCAAGAAGCTTGGACTTGATGCTGTTGAGATACAGTTTGTCAGGGGAGTTAAGATGTCCAATGAGCTCGCAAAGAGGATTGGGGAGGAGAACAGGAAGCTTGGGCTTGTGTTAAGCATTCACGCGCCTTATTACATAAATCTTGCATCAGATGACCTTGAGAAGATTGAGGCATCCAAGAAAAGGATCCTTGATTCATGCGAAAGAGGCCACCACATGGGCGCAAAGTACATTGTCTTTCATGCTGCCTTCTATGGAAAGCTCTCTCCTGAAGAATGTTACCAGGCTGTAAAAAAAGCAATCATTGAGATGCAGGATGCAATTAGGAATAAAGGGTGGGATGTTGTCCTCTGCCCTGAGACAACAGGCAAGAGATCCCAGTTCGGCGATATTGACGAGCTTGTCAGGATGACTAAGGAGACTGGCTGCGGAATATGCGTTGACTTTGCGCATATTGAGGCAAGGTACGCTAAAGAATATGATTGCAGAGATGTTGTTAGGAAAATAAAGAATATAAATCATGTCACATCTCATTTCTCAGGCATAGAATACACTGCAAAAGGAGAGAGAAGGCATATCCCTATTGACATAAAAAAGACAAAAAATCTCCTATACGCCCTAAAAAAAGAGAAGATGTCCATAACACTTATAATTGAGGCTCCTGATACCTGGGGTGATGCGCTCAGAACAAAAAAACTTTTATAGTATCGCTTTAATCTGTTCTTATGATGGAAACAATCAAATTGAAAAGCGGATATAGGATGCCGGTTATAGGCTTCGGCACATGGAGGCTGAAAGGGGAGGAATGCTTCAAGGCAGTGAGCACAGCGCTCAGTATAGGCTATACTCATATTGACACAGCAGCAGTATATGGGAATGAGAAAGAGGTAGGAAAAGCGATAAAGGACTTAAACAGGTCAAAGCTGTTCATAACCTCAAAGGTGTTCTATTTCAATTTAAAGCACGATGATGTTGTCAAGTCATGCGAACAGACACTCAATGATCTTGAGACTGATTATGTTGACCTTTACCTGATGCATTGGCCAAACAAGAATATTCCATTGAAAGAGACAATGGCTGCAATGCAGGAACTGGCTGAACAGGGCAAGATAAGGAGTTTTGGTGTGAGCAACTTCACTGTTGCCCATCTTAAGGAGGCAATCAGCATTGGAAACATTCCAGTGTGTGTAAACCAGATTGAATATCATCCCTATTTGGGCCAGGAGGATGTACTTGAATTCTGCAGGCAGAACAGCATTGTTGTAGAAGCATTCTGCCCTAATGCTCAGGGAAAGGTGATTGATGATCCAGTACTGCAGAGGATTGGCAGGACCTACAAAAGGACAGCAGCGCAGGTCTCACAGAAATGGCTGCTCCAGAAAGGAATGGTTGTTCTGCCTAAATCAAGATCAGAGAAACACATGAAAGAGAATCTAGATATGTTTGGTTGGGAGCTGTCAGAAGAGGACATGAAGAGAATTGGGTCCCTGAACAGAAATGAAAGGATGTGCCTGCCTGATTTTGCAGAGTTTGACAGGAAAGGGTGATATATCTTCTAAAAGATGGAAAATAGCTCTCTGCTGAACAGTCTTAAACACCCTTACAGGAACCTCACTATCAGATATGTGAAAGCAAGCGTGCCAAGCAGAGGCCATTTGTATGGATCCCCCACAAAGAAAAGCACGTACATTGCTGTGATGAGTATTATTATGCCAAGCAGCAGGGTTCTTTTTAGGGTTGCCTGATGAGCATTATATTCCCTTGCCCCATACCCTTCCCAGGCCTCAAGGCTTTCATGATTCATCATAACCACCTCCACATCCCCTGTTTTTATCTATATCTTCTTATATCTTATAAGACAAGCAGGGATATATACTTTCCAGATATATTATATATTTGGTATATACCTAACAAATTTGGTATCTTCAAAGGCCCATTTAGACGGTCGTGGGGCTGAGCAAAGCGAAAGCCCCACTTAGCATTGCACCCGAGGGTTGGTTTCAAGGGTTTATCCCTTGGAACTAAGGAAATCTTTGATTTCCTGTGCGTAACACGCTCTTACCAAAACCTATTTAAATATGGCTTAAAACATACGAATAATGCCCAATAAGAAGAGAATAATCCTGGATACAAACTTTCTGCTTATTCCAGCCCAGTTTGGTCTTGATATATTCACAGAGCTTGATAAAACGCTTGATTACAGCTATAGCCTGTTTATAATGGATAAAAGCCTTGAAGAGCTAAAAGAGGCCTCAAAACAGCAGAAAGGAGCCTTAAAAGAAGCTGTCAAAGTGACCTTATCCTTGGTAAAATCAATGAAAGACAACAACAAACTTAATATAATACCAGCAAAAACCAGCTATATAGATAGAGAGATACTTGAGACAGCTGATAAAGAGACTTTAGTGGCTACGCAGGACCTGGAGTTAAGGAAAAAGCTCCATGAAAAAGGCATAAAGACCATTGTGATGAGGCAGAGAAAACATCTTGTTATTGAGGGGTAAAAATGTTTTATAAGATAGAAGTCAATGACCATATAAGGGTTCCTCCAAAGGTATTCCAGCTTGAGACAAAAGACGCAGTCATACAGAGGATAAAGAAGAAGTATGAAGGATACATCTCCAAGGAGCTGGGCATTGTCATTGATGTGGCTGATGTGAAGAATATTGAAGAAGGGATAATAATCACAGGAGATGGAGCAGCTTATTTCAACACAACTTTTGAGTTATATGCATTCAAGCCTGAGATGCAGGAAGTTGTCCACGGCAATGTGAGGGATATCGCTGATTTCGGCGTGTTCATGAATCTCGGCCCGATAGAGGGAATGATACACATAAGCCAGACAATGGATGACTTTGTGAGCTTCAGCAAAGACAAGGTGCTCACAGGGAAAGAGAGCAAGAGAAACCTGAGGGTCGGAGACAGGTGCAAGGCAAGGATAATAGCAGTGAGCTTCAAGGATGTCATGAATCCTAAGCTGGGCCTCACAATGAGACAGCCTTTCCTGGGAAGGATTGACTGGTCAGAAGAGAACAAAGAGGGGAAATCAGAGTCTAAATCAGAATCAAAGAAAGGCAAAGAGAAAGAGGCCAAAAAATGAAGAAGAAGGTCTGTAAGAGATGCAGGATATTCTATGACGGCAATGAGTGCCCGATATGCAAGGGAACAGTCACAGCAGGAGTGTGGAGAGGAAGGCTCTTCATAGCTGACAAGGACAATTCCACAATCGCAAAGAAAGTCGGCCTTGAAAGGAACGGCGAATATGCAATAAAAGTGAGATAAGATGGAGCTTCAGATAAAGAAACAGAGGGAGACACCGCTTCTTTCAAGGAACAGGGTGACCCTGATGATGGAATATGAGGGAGCAACGCCCTCAAGGCTTGAGTTCAGGAAGATGGTCTCAAAGCAGCTGAAGGCTCCTGAAGATCTTGTCATCATAAAGCATATTTACACAAGATTCGGCCAGAGCAAGGCAAAGGTCATAGCCCATGTCTACAATGACAAGAAGGACATGGAAAAGATAGAGGAGGAATACCTCCTGAAGAAGCACCAGAAAGAGAAGGCTGAAGGCGCAAAGGAAGAGGCAAAAGCAGAACAGCCTCCAGCAGCAGCCAGCGCAGAGTGATTATCATGGCAGAGAAACCAAAGGCAAAGAAGAAATCCAACAAAGTCTATAAGGCATACAAGGTAGAGGGCGGATCAGTCGCAAGGCTGAAGAAATCATGCCCAAAGTGCGGGACAGGAGTGTTCATGGCTGCGCACAAGGAGAGGACCACATGCGGAAAATGTGGTTATACTGAGTTTGCCAAGAAAGGAAGTTCTGAAAAGAGATAAGACTCTTTTATCTTATATTGTTTTTATAGTTTTACTTTAAGAATTAAGATATTTTCAATCCATCCCCTGCATTGCTATAAGATCTTCAGTTGTCAGCTTCTCTCCTCTTTTCATCTTCTCCTCGACAGCCCTCTGTATCTCTGACAGCCTCATCCTGTCCCTGTTCCTCTTCACATTATGCATCTCTTCCTTTGCCTCTCCTGCCTCAAGCCTTATCTTGTTGAGCTCAATCAGCTTCTCCTGGAGCTTGTCATTCACTTCCTGGAACTTTGCCTTTGCCTCAAGGAACTTGGCCATTGCCTCTTTCTCTTTCTCGCGCAGCCCGTCAATATCTTTGGATGATTCGATAAGGTCTTCATGCTCCTCCTGGCTTGTCTTTGCCTTGTTCTGTATCCTCCTGTGGATCTCGTCAGCCTTCTCCCTTGTCCTGTCAATCTCTTTTGACATTTCATGGACCTTCCCGAAAACAGAGCTTATCTGCTTTGACTCCTCATAGACCTTCTTCATGTCCTTTATCTTCTTCATGAGCTTCTGCTCCTGGTTGTAAGGAAGGCCCTCTGTCTCAATCTTGAACTCAAGCTTTTCAATCTCTGCCTTGATCATTGATGGATCCTCTTTTATCATGTGCTTTCTCATCATATCCTTCTTTTTCTTGTTCAGCTCTTTTATCCCCTCTATCTTTGACTTTATCTCCTCATTGAGCTGCCTTCTCTTTTCTTTAGCTTCCTTGACCCAATCTGTTATCTCGTCCCTCTTGCGTTTAGAACCCTTTATGCCCTTTATGAGGCCGATAATCTCCTTAGAAATCTTCTCCTTGTTCTGGAACAAGGACTCTTTTTTGTCATTCAGCGCATTTAGCTCATTCCTTAGAGCAGACACTTCATTCCTGCATTTGTTCAGTCTGTCAAATAGTTCTTTCTTATTGGTTTCTCTCATTCATACCACTTTCCATTGTAATAAGGGAGAGTGCTTAAAGGCACTCTTTAAACCAAAGTTTTCTTATCCGAACAAGGCTCCCAGTCCGGCAGCTGCCTGTTCCTGAGACTTCTTCTGGTCTTCAGCAGCCTCTTTCTTCTCTTCCTTCTTTGCCTCACCGCCTGCTGGAGCTGCAGCTGGAGCTGCTGCGACTTGCGCAACTGCTGCCTTCTTCACAGCTTCGTCAATGTTGACCCCTTCAAGAGCAGCTACTAAGGCCTTGATTCTTGTTTCGTCAGCCTTTACGCCTGCTGCTTCGAGGACCTTCTTGACAGTAGCCTCATTGATCTTTCCACCAGCTTTGTGGATCAGCATTGCTGCATACACATATTCCATCTTAACCTACCTCCAAAACTTGTTTTGGAGGTTCCAAAAATCCAAGATTTTTGATACCTCCAAAAACATTATTTCTCTTGACCTAAGGTCCATCATCATCTTCACTCTCTTTTGCCTAATCCTTCTTCTCCCCAGCAGCGTTCTCAGGAAGATTCAGCTCTGCCTTGAGAGCCTTCATCTCCCTCTCTGCTTTCCCGAGTATCTCTTCAACCATCTCATCAGCAAGTATGTTCGCTTCCCTTGCCAATGCCTTTGACTCATTCACTGCCTTCACTACCAGGAACTCTGTCGTCTCCTTTGTGAATATTCCTGCCTCAACAGCAAGATTGAATGACCACTGGTGAGCCTGAGTTATGTTCCTGAGATATTCCTCTTCATCAACAGCAAGTATCTTCCTCTCGTATATTGCGCCGTCCTCAAATATCGCAGTGATATCAAGGCCTATCTCCATCGGCTCAATGCCAAGCCTGGATAATATTGATGCTATGTTGGGCTTTATGACTTGGCCCTCCTTGACAACAACTGAATCCTCTTTGATTGCGACCTTTCCTCCCTCAACACCTGTCTTGATTCTTGCAGCGCCAAGCTCTCCTATTATTGGGCCTGGAGCAAATGGCGTTGGTCCAGCCCTCACAATGATGTCCTTTGGAGCTGTCTGCCCTGCCTTTGCTGGAGCAGGAGACTTGCTCTTGCTTATCAGCTTGTATATTGTGAAAGGATTCTCCTTTGTGAACAGCAATGCAGGCATTCCCTTGAGGTGCGGGACGATGTTTTCAATGCCTTTCTTCTCTCCCTTCACCTTCTCAATAGCCAGCTTCATGAGCCTTCTCTTGGTCATGGTGATATGGACCTTGCCCCTGAGCTGGGCCCTCATCTTCTGGAACTGAGGTGCTGGAAGGCTCTCCACATTGAGAGCTCCTACTATCGGATACTCCTTGAAGAGCTTCACAAGGACATTCACATTCTCTTTCTTGTACTGCGCAACATGCGCTTTCTTCTTTTCCATGTTCTTTCCAGCCTTGTCTTGCCTTATTTTATAAGCACTGGCTTGCTCATTGTCAATTTGAGGAAAATGCTCTTTATGTTGTTCTTATCCTGAGGAAGATGATGTATAAGCTGGTCATAAACTGTCAGAATATTGTCAATAACCTCTTTCTCGTCCATGCTCTCATTGCCTACAGGTATCTGGATCATGGGCCTTTCCTTTGCATAAAGCCTTATGGTCTTCTGCAGCTTGTCATACAATGGCTTGAGGTTGGCATTAGGAGGCACAACGCATCCTGCCTTTGGATTGGGCATCTTTTTCTTTGGTCCGAACACCTTACCGAATGCAGTAGCGACCTGCGGCATTATGTTTGCCTGGGCAATGAAGAAGCTGTATTCGCCTGCAAGCCTCTTGACAGCCTTCTTGTCCTCTGACAGCTTCTGGAATTCATGCTGGGCTATTGTCTTGTCGCAGATCTTTTCGGCCATTGGCTGCAGTTCAGGCCCGACAAGAGCGCATATCTTTGATTTCTTGCCCTTGCTGTAATGAATCTGGATATACGTGTCAAGCTGCTGTTCAGGTTTCTTCAGATCAAGATTCTTGAGATTGACCACAAGGTCATAACTCTGGGTGAAATTGCGCTTTTTAGAACTATCTTTTAGTTTCTTTATAGCTTCTTTAATAGTGTTTTCGTCAATCGCCATTTTTCCACCCTTCTATGGCCTTAAAGGCAATAGTCCAAGGGATTAATCTTGTATTAATTATATATGACGTAGAGAAAAGAGGTGGTTTATAAAGCTTATTGTACTGCAATGGATAATATTAATATATCTATAAAACACCCTTATAATGATGACCAGGCGCAAGGAGATAGCTGAGATTCTGGAAAAAGGGCCAATTTCTCCTTTTAACCTCGCAAACAAGCTTGGAGTGCCATTAAAAGAGCTTCTTGATGATTTAGAGCATATAAAGCTGAGCATAAAGCCAAGGCAGATAAAGATGATTCCGGCTTATTGCAAGAGCTGCGGTTTTGTGTTCAGGGAGAGAAGCCGCATAAAGACTCCCACAAAGTGCCCAAAATGCAGGGGAGAATGGATAGAAAGAGAGAAAATATACATTGAATAAGTAGATTATCTTATCAAGATCTCACTGCTTCGGCAGTATCCCGAGCTTCTTCTCTGTCTCCTCTATCTTGAATATTGTCTTGACAACAGTGTCTGGATTAAGTGACATTGAGTGTATCCCTGCTTCAACAAGGAACTGCGCGAACTCCGGATAATCTGATGGAGCCTGGCCGCATATCCCAATATACTTCCCCTTATCATTCGCTACCTTTATCACGCTTGATATAAGCCTCTTCACTGCCTCGTTCCTCTCATCATAGATGTCTGCGATAAGCTCTGAGTCACGGTCGCAGGCAAGCGTGAACTGCGTAAGATCATTTGATCCTATTGAAAAACCGTCAAATATCTCAAGGAACTGGTCAGCAAGTATCACATTTGATGGGACTTCGCACATCACATTCACTTTCAGGCCATTCACCCCTTTCTTGAGGCTGTTCTTCTCCATCTCCTTGAGGACTTTCTTGCCTTCCTCGACTGTCCTGCATATCGGGATCATGACCTCAAGATTCACAAGTCCCATCTCTTCCCTCACTCTCTTGATTGCCTGGCATTCAAGCGCAAATCCTTCCCTATACCCTTCTTTGTAATAACGGGAAGCGCCTCTCCATCCTATCATGGGGTTGTCCTCTTTTGGCTCATATGCTGCTCCGCCGAGAAGATTTGCATACTCATTTGTCTTGAAATCACTGAACCTCAGGATAACCTTCTTAGGATAGAATGCTGCTGCGATTGTCGCAACTCCCTGGGCCAGCTTGTCCACAAAAAACTCCTTCTTGTCCTTGTAGCCGCGGCTTATCTCTTCTATCTTGTTCTTCAAGTCAGGATCCTTGAGCTTGTCGAAGTCAATCAATGCCCTTGGATGCGCTCTTATGTATGAGTTGATTATGAACTCCTCTCTTGCAAGGCCCACGCCATCATTTGGAAGGAAACTGAGATCAAATGCCTCCTCAGGGTTTCCTACATTCATCATTATCTGAGTCCTCAGTTTTGGAAGCGACTTGAGGTCTATTCTCTTTATCTCAAACTTCAGGAGCCCGTCATAGACATATCCTGCATCCCCCTCTGCGCAGCTTACAGTGACATTGCTGCCATCCCTGATTGTCTGGGTTCCGTTGTTTGTTCCCACAACACATGGGATGCCAAGCTCTCTTGATATGATCGCTGCATGGCATGTCCTTCCACCCCTGTTTGTCACAATGGCTGAAGCTATTTTCATTATCGGCTCCCAGTCAGGGTCAGTCATCTCTGTGATCAGGGCCTCTCCTTTCCTGAACTTCCCGATGTCCTTGACGTCCCTTATCACATGGGCCTTTCCCTGGCCTATCTTCTCTCCGACAGACCTTCCTGCTGCAAGGACTTTGCCTCTCTCCTTGAGCTCATATGTCTCAAGCTTTGTGGTATCTTTCCTTGACATGACTGTTTCAGGCCTTGCCTGCACAATGAACAGCTGGTTCATCTCCCCGTCTTTTGCCCATTCCATGTCCATTGGCTTGAAATATCCTGCTTTCTGGGAATAATGGTCCTCAATTATGCACGCCCACTTGGCAAGAGTAAGTATCTCATCATCACTGAGCACAAACTTCCGTCTGTCCTCTTCTGCCACAGGAACATTCTTTGTCGTTCCCTTGCTGCCCTGCATGTCATATATCATCCTTATTGCCTTCTCACCGACTTTCTTTGACACTATCGGCTTGAATCCCTGCTTCAGCGTTGGCTTGAACACATAATATTCATCAGGATTCACTGCTCCCTGCACAATATTCTCTCCAAGGCCATATGATCCTGTGACAAATGCAACATCCTTGAATCCTGATTCTGTGTCAATCGAAAACATAACTCCAGAGCATGCAAGGTCTGACCTTACCATCTTCTGGACGCCGATAGAAAGTGCAATCGTGAAATGGTCAAACCCCTTGTCCTCCCTGTAGGAGATTGCCCTGTTTGTGAACAGAGAAGCAAAGCATTTCTTGCATGCATCAATGACTGCCTCATCTCCTCTTATATTCAGATATGTCTCCTGCTGCCCTGCAAAACTTGCATCAGGCAGGTCCTCAGCAGTTGCGCTTGACCTCACAGCAACATCAACGTCCTTCTTCTCTTTGTTGTATGCTCCGCAGAGATCCCTGTATGCTTTGATTATGGAATCCCTTAGCTCAGGAGGAAACTCTGCATTCCTTATCATATGCCTTACCTTGTGCCCATGGTCAGCAAGGTTCTGCATGTCTTTTGTGTTCAAGTCCTTAAGAATATCCTTTATCTGGTCCTTTATTCCTGCCTTCTCAAGAAGATATCTATAAGCATAAGCAGTGACAGCAAATCCATTAGGCACTCTGACACCCTTTGATGTCAGGTTCCTGTACATCTCCCCCAAAGAAGCGTTCTTTCCTCCTACAAGAGGAACATCATCGATGCCCAGCTGGTCAAACCAGAGAATAAAAGCTGTCTTTTTCCAATCTTCTGGCATCTATTCACCTCTTTTGGAATAAATAAATACTATCCATATATAAATTTTGTTTTTAGAGACCCTTTCAGCATTTGCCATTCCATAATGATAATAAACTCTTTTATTTGGTTATATATTCAATGCCTGCATGGGAAGAAAAGTCGCTATAATCGGGTGCGGATTTGTCGGAAGCACAGCAGCATATGCAATGCTCATAAAGGAGATTGCCAATGAGATAGTCCTCATAGACGTAAACAGGGAAAAGGCAGAAGGAGAGGCCCTTGATCTTGAGCATGGCATCCAGTTTGTAAAGAGCGGCAAGATCATCTATGGCAATTCATTTGATTTATGCGCAGGAGCAGATGTGGTTGTCATAACTGCAGGCCTTGCGCAGAAGCCAGGAGAGACAAGGCTGGATCTTGTGAGCAAGAACGCAAAGCTCTTCAAGGACATGATACCAAAGATTGTTGAGCATAATAAGGATTGCGTGATTGTGGTTGTCTCAAATCCTGTTGATATCCTCACATATCTCGCCATTAAATATTCAGGCCTTCCCAGGCAAAGAGTCTTTGGAACAGGGACAACACTTGACACAGCAAGGTTAAGGTTCTATGTGGGGGAGCATTTTGGCGTAAATCCCCACAATGTGCACGCCTACATGCTTGGAGAGCACGGAGACTCAGAATTCCCTGTCTGGAGCAATGCAGACATCGCAGGAATGAATCTCACGCATGTTGACGGATACAGCAAGGATGCAATGGACAGCATATTCAAGAAGACAAAGAATGCAGCTTATGAGATAATCTCCAAAAAAGGAGCTACCTATTATGCAATAGGCCTCGTCATAACAGAGATAGTGGAAGCAGTGTTGGATGACGGGGAAAAGATATTCCCTGTCTCAACATTGATAGACAACTATTATGATGAGGGCGATCTCTGCATAAGCGTTCCATGCGTGGTTGGCAAGGGAGGCGTAAAAAGAAAGATCCAGATACCCCTCAATGGAGAGGAGCAGAAAGCTTTCCATAACTCTGCCGGAATCCTTAAGGACTATCTGAAAAAAACTCAGATTTAGGACCGAGGACTTATATTGATGCTTATTCTGTTATTTTCTTCCAGTAGCAAAATATTTAAACAACTGCTTTAACCTGACCAGGATTAGGGGGTATCGATATCACACAGATTGTATTGCAGGGGCTTGGCCCTATTGGCCTGGGCACAGCAAAGCTGATCATGGATGATCCTGATCTTGATCTTTGTGGCGCAGTTGATACATACAGATATGCAGGCTCGCATCTTGGAGATATTTTTGGCATTGGCCATGGGCATTATATTGTTGACAGCATTGATAAGGTTGTTTTAGGATCAGATTCAAAGGTTCTTGTTCTTGCGACAAAGTCAATGCTTGCAGACATTGAAGAAGACATTACAAAAGCAATTGGCAGAGGGATGCATGTGGTCTCTCCTGCAGAAGAATTGTTCTATCCAGAGCATGCCAATAAAGATTTCAAAGAGAGGATAGACAAGCTTGCAGAAAAGAAAGGCGTGTGCGTCATAGGGAGAGGAGTGAATCCCGGTGTTCTTATGGACACTTACCCTATGTATGTCATAAGGGATTATCTTCTTGATAAAGAAATGAAATTAGGGGATATAAAAAGCATAGAGATCTGCAGGACAGACGACACCATTGAGAGAAGAAGCAGCCTTCTTGCGAAAACAGGAGCAGGGATAAGCGATGCCTCTTTTTTTGATGAAATGGCCAGATCTGGCAAGATAGGCCATGTTGGTCTGGAGATGTCCGCAACATACATAGTGCATAACTTGGGGATTCAGTATCAGAACATAGGTTTTCTGAGGGTTCCTGTCCATGCTCAGCATGGTGTCAAGCCAAAGAACGGAAGCTTTATTGAAGAAAGGGGGATATCAGGAATCTCTGAACAATGCGAGGTGTTCTCTGTAAAGGGATTTCCCCATCTTTTGCTGAAGCTTGAGATGAGTGTGGGGGCAAAGAGCCGGAATTATGTGCATATCACCATGCTTGATGGAGAGGAATACATGAAGGACTATAGCAGCATTGTCAATGGGGACATTGCAACCTGCAGGATACTTCATTATCTCGCCAGGAATATAACAACTTATGGGATTGCGGGGCTTAACAGGTGGAATCCTCCAATACTTCCCGGCAGGCTGCTGTCAAGCTAAACCTTTAAATATTCCGGATTTATTCTTCTGTCATAAAAGAGGTGTGCAATGGTCTTCACAAGAAAGATGACTAGAGAAGAGAAGCTCATAGTCGAGGAGATAATAAGATTTGTTGAGGACAAGCACAACAGGTCAGAAGGCCATGATTATTCTCATATCCTTGAGGTCTGCAGGTTCTCCATTGAGATTGCAAGGAAGATAAAGGAACCAGTCGACCCTTTCATTCTCATATGCGGCGCGCTGCTCCATGACATAGGAAGGTTGAATGCCCCTAATGGGATGTTCCACGGCATAGACGGAGCTGCCAGGACAGAGGAGTTCATGGAGTCCCTTATTGATGACCTAAAAACAATCAGAAGAATAAGCAAGATTGTCGTGAGGCATAGCCCTGAATCAATGATACCTCCAGAATCTCCTGAAGAGAAGGTTGTTTTTGATGCAGATGCCCTTGACAGGCTGGGCCTGATGGGAATGATGAGAGGCGTAATGGGCAAATCAGGCACAATGGAGTACATAATAGAAGACAGGATTGCAAAAAGGATGGCAGACTATCACAAGCTTTACTACAAGGAGAGCAGGAAGCTCGGAAAGAACCTGCACAAGGAGACCCTTGACATTGTGACAAGGCTGAGAAAAGGCCTTGCTAAAAGAGCAAAGCAGATACATGAGATTGAGAACTACAAGTTGATTCTTGAAGAATGAACCTCTCAAAACTTGACCCAAGAAAGGTGCTTGAGAGAGCATCGGAACACATATTCTCAACAGGCGTTGAGGATTCTGCTACTGCGCTATGCAGGGCAAACATGCAGTTCGGCCTTGCAAAGATGCATCTCATGCAGGAGCATCTTGGTGCAATGCCTGATGCAACATTCATATCCTCTCCTGACGAGACCATAACAAGGAATGAGGGCAGGTGGAACCAGGGAATCGGCTATGGCGGAAAGATCAGCTGGGGTCCTGGAAAGGAAAAGCTGACTGTGCTGGATGTCAAGCCAAATGCCTGCGGCATGCTTGTCGGAGGCATTGAGTCAGTGCCTGACCCAAAGAATCTCCTGAAGGCGATATACAACTTTGAGAAAGAGGACACATACATAAAGAATGTTAAAGTGAAATGGGACTTCAACAAGGGAAACCATTTCATTGATGTGTTTGAGGTTGAGAGCGCTTCTGTAAAGCTGCCAAAGCATCTTGTCATTCTGCATGCAGGATGCCCTGAGATGAAGAAAGAGAATGATGCAGGGCCTGGCCTTTATTTTGATGAAAGCTCTGCGCTGCAGCAGGTCTATGACAGGATGGAAACCCCTTTTGGGCCGATATATTATCTTGAAGGGGAAAGGGCTAAGAATTATTTCAGGTTCTGGGAATTTGCGGATTATTTCGCCAAGAAGAGAAGGGAGCTGGCTTTTAACGCGCTGTTTGGAGGGAAGGTGATCTGCAACAGGACGCACCAGGGCCTGATAAACATGAATGAGGTTGGCCTTGGCTGCCATTATGTTGAGGATTTCAGGGGAATCTATCCATTCTCTATCAGGGCAGACCTTCCATCCTACCTCCTGAGGGCCAGGAAGAATTTCACAAAGGAGCAGATTGAGAATCTTGGATTCTCTGATAGGGCAGAAAGGCTTGGTGTGTATGGCAGGCTCAGGAAAGCGAATCTCCTGCCCCACGGCGGAGGGTACACCTTCACTGATTCACTGAATGTTGACAGGATATTCGAGGTTAACAAGCTGAGGTATTTTGAGATTGACATGACAGACGGCACTGGAAAAAAGATAGTCTCTGACCCAAAAGAGATAGAGTACAGCTATAGGGGAAGAGAGGTCCTTCTCAAGACACTTGGGCTAGGCATGGGTGAGGAGATAGCTTCATTGAGGCCTGTCTACACTATTAAGGTCTGAACTTTATCTCAGAAAACCATAGAGAACAATCATTCTTTGCTTGACGCCCTTCTCACAATAATTGTTATGATAAAGAGTATGAGGGCTCCGACAGCGACAAAAAGATGCAGCTTGGAAAGGCTGAACCCAAAGTCAGCTCCAAAGAACAGGGCGCGCATGGCATCTCCTGAACTTCTTACAATGGTTGAAAGCACCCTCGGGATGAAGCCAACCCAGAAGATGAACATCAGGGCATGCCAGAAAAACAGCAGGAACAGCGTTATGTTAAGAGTAGATGCGAGGGATCCCAGAAGCACATCCTTTCTCCTGTAAAAGAGAGCGACGAGAGACACAATGCCTATCAGCGCAAGCACAAGAAGGAAATATGCATATCTTGAGTTCTCATAGAAATTCTTCAGCCTGTACACTCCGACAAATGCCTTCTGCTGTGAGCTCAGATTCTCTGTCCCCTTTCCCCCACCGTAATAGATGAAATTGACCACATCATCAATCATGTTCTGGTATGTGTACCCATCGCTGAACTCTGTCTTGGGAAGCTCTTTTGGCCTGCAGCTGACAGAAGGATTGTCTGCCTCCATCTCGCAGATGTCTTTTGCCATCTTTGTGACAGCATACCTGACATTGGGCTCAGCAGTAACCTGAGTCTCAACATAGGCGCTGATTGGAATGAATAGCCCTATTATCAGAAGGAAAACCAGGAATATCCTGAGGCCTTTTCTTTCAGGAGTCTTGCTGACATCCTTGTTCTCATAATACTCTTTAAGATATTTATCATCCTTTGCCTTACTCTTAGAAACCCCCTTCTTCTTTGCCATTATGCATATAATAGCCATCCATTTATATAAATGTTTCTGTCCAAGATGCAATATATTGATGTATCTGCTTCAGTAATCAAAGGCGGGAAAAGTTGTATGTGCTGCCTTCGATAGATTTATATATTTATTGCAAAAAACCGTGTTCATGAAGAAAATAATTATTCTTGCATCCATTGCTGTTCTTGTAATTCTCTATGGCTGCAGCAGCCAGGACAAATCTGAAGATACTTCTGCTCAAATAAAAGAAGGTACCAGTCCAGAAGTGCAGAGCCAGCCTAAGGATGCTGGTGAAGCAGAACAGGCTTCTGCTGCACAGGAGCAAGAGGCGCAGGATCTGCAGAAAGATGAGCCAGCAGAGACTGAAGCAGAGGTCTGCGAGATCCAGTGCACTCCAGGCACATCATGGTGCCAGGATGAGGGGTTCTATGCATGCATCGAAGAAGATGGATGTGTCAAGACTGCTCTGGTTGAGCCATGCGGACAAGGCTATTCATGCGAGACAACGATGTGGTGCACAAGCGAATCCAGTGACACAAAGCTTGGGATAATTCCACTAAGCCAGCTCACAGCAATGACTCCTGTGAAGGGAGAGATCGGAGAGGAGTTCAGCCTGAACACAGACACATACACAGGGCTTCTCTGCTCCATCAGCAAGATTGTGGATGGCCAGGCAATATTTGAATGCAGATAACCTGATGTCAGGCAGCCTAATATTATCTCTATGCCTGACTATATACTGATTATAAACAACAACCTTTAAATATACTATATTATCTATCTTATATATGGCTTATTTGCTTAAAAAAGAGGAATTTCCATACTTTATAGAGCATCTTATTTCTAAGGCAAGGGTTGTTGCGCCTGTAATGGATAAAAAAGATCTTATGTCGAGATTTACTGTCCTGAAAAAAGGAGAGGGCAGCAAGGTTGTGTTTGACACGCCACTCTATCCTGCAAAGGATTTCTTCCTGAGATCAGGAGAGAAATTATATAGCTTTAAGGAGGATAAAATCTCGCCTGTTGTGCCAAAGTCAGAGAAGACAATCTTCCTCATGAACAGGTGCGACATCAATGGAGTGCACCGGAATGATCTCATACTACTGGGAGAGCCTGCTGACCCCCATTACAAGGCAAAGAGAGAGTGTGCAATCCTTATTGAGATACCATGCAGGCCTGCAGACAGATGCAGCTGCGTGAACATAGACCTCATTGACTGCCATGACCTCCAGATCATTGATAAGGGTGCAAGCTTCATACTGCATCCTGCGACAAAAAAAGGAGAAGGCCTGCTGAAAGGGCTGGATCTGAAGGAAACAGAATATTCAAGGCCAATCATCCCAAAATACAAGCCCAAAGAGGTGAAGACCGACAACAAGGAGGTGTGGGAAAGATACGCAAAAGAATGCTTCAGCTGCTCTGCGTGCACAGTAGTCTGCCCGACATGCGTCTGCTTCACGATTGAGGGGCATCTGAACATTGACTGCAAGTCAGGCCACAAGTACAGGAAATGGGCAAGCTGCCAGCTTGAGGAGTTCACAAAGGTAGCCGGCAACCACGTTTTCAGGAAGGACAGGGGCGCCAGGGGAAAGCAGAGGATACACTGTAAGTTCATCTATTTCTATGAGAAATTCGGATATCCAAGATGCGTTGGCTGCGGAAGATGCAATGAAGCATGCCCTGTCGGAATAAACATCTATCAATATTATGAGGCGCTGAAATGAACCCATACATACCAAACAGGTACAGGATAGAGAAGATATTCAATGAGACCCATGATACAAAAACATTCAGGGTTAACACTAAGATTAACCCACTGCCTGGCCAGTTTGTTGAGCTGAGCATCCTTGGCATAGGGGAGTTCCCTGTCTCAATATCATCCTGCTCAAAGGATTATATTGACCTCTGCATCAGGAATGTGGGCAATGTGACAAATGCAGTTCACTCAAAGAAAGAAGGCGACCATTTATGGATAAGAGGGCCTTATGGCCATGGATATCCCCTGAAAGAGATTGAGGGAAAAGACATAATCCTTGTCGGCGGCGGCACAGGAACAGCTCCTCTGCGGGGAGCGATAAAGTTCATAGAGTCCAGCAGGAAAAGATACGGAAAGGTGCATATCTTCTTTGGATTCAGGCATTATAATGACATACTGTTCCTGAGAGACCAGAAGGACTGGAAGAAAGACTTCAATTTTGAGTTCACGCTTGACTGCGCTCCAAAGCAGATGAAGTGCAATGTAGGTGTTGTGACAGCATTGATTGACAGGGTTGAGCTTGACTCTGGTGCAGTAGCGCTTGTCTGCGGGCCCCCTGTGATGATAAAATTTGTTATGGACAGCCTAATGAAGAAGGGCATAAAAGAGGAAAATGTTTATATATCCTTTGAGAGACTGATGAGCTGCGGCATAGGGAAATGCGGCCACTGCGAGCTTGGAGGAAGATACATATGCAAGCACGGCCCTGTGTTCAGCTACAAGGACGCCAAGAAGATGGTAGATTGAGAAAGGGCAAGAGAACCTATTGAAATAAAGGAAAAGAGGCAAGATGATAAGACCAAAAAAGCTGAAAGTCGGGATATTCTCTTTGACAAGCTGCGCAGGCTGCCAGTTTGAGATTCTTGACCTTGAAGATGACCTCATGGAGATATTCAGCAGCACAAACATAACCCATTTTCCAATGGCAAAGGCAAAGAATGAGGAAGGGCCGTTTGATGTTGCTTTTGTTGAGGGCGCTGTCTCAACACCAGAGGAAAAGAAGAGCATAAAGAGGATAAGGAAAGACTCAAAGTATCTTGTTGCTCTCGGATCATGCGCAAGCTATGGCGGAGTCCCTTCAATAAAGGATTTCTATACTGAGGAGGAGATAGAGGTTCCGGTATACAAGAGCACAAGAGTCATAAAGTCAATCAGGGCAGACGGCATAGGGAATTATGTGAAGGTAGATTATTACATGCACGGCTGCCCTCCGAACAAATATGAGTTCTTGCATGTGCTGAAAGAGCTCATGGTTGGAAAGATCCCAAGGCAGCCTGATTTTCCTGTGTGCAAGGAATGCAGGGAAAACAAGAATCCTTGTCTGCTGCAGAGAGGTCAACCCTGTATGGGGCCCATCACTAACGGAGGATGCAATTCTGTATGCCTTAATTCAAGGATATACTGCAGGGGCTGCAGAGGCCCTCTTGAGGACTCAAATGTAGACCCTCTTGTCCACCTCTATGAGAAGATGGGATTCACAAATGAGGACATCAAGAAGTTCTTCACTGGGTTTGCAGGAACATCAAAGATATTCAACAAGATCGTCGGAAGGACATGCGATGTGATAGAAAAGGATTATCACAAGGAAAGGCTTGTGAAAAAGGGATGATTGCTATGGCACTAAACAAAAAATCCAGGAAAGAAGCAGGAAAAGGGTCAAAGACAATAAAGCTAGAGCACATAACAAAGATAGAAGGCCATGCAAAGCTCAACCTGAAGGTTGAGAGCAATGAGCTGAAGAAGGTAAAGCTTGATGTGTATGAGTCAGCAAGATTCTTTGAGAGCCTGGTCCTGTGCAGGAGATATGATGACATAAGCCCGCTCACATCAAGGATATGCGGAATATGCTCGCCATCCCATTCAATGACATCGCTTATGGCAACAGAAGATGCCTTTGGCGTCAAAGTATCGGACCAGACACACACTTTAAGAGACCTTCTGCTTTATGGCACAGTGTTCCAGAACCATGTTCTCCATCTCTATATACTTGCTTTGCCTGACTATCTTGGATTTGACAGCGCCATTGCAATGGCATCTAAACACAGGGACGTTGTGCAGAGAGCACTGCAGCTAAAAAAGCTTGGGAATGAGCTTGTCACAGTCATTGGTGGCAGGGAGATACACCCATTTACAGCAGTGGTCGGCGGATTCTCAAAGATCCCTGAAAAAGAGAGGCTCGATGGCCTTCTGAGCAGGTTCAAAGCAATGAGAAAGGATGCAAAGGCAACTGTTGACCTGTTCCTCAAGCTGAAATATCCAAAGCTTGAGAGGGAAAGCCAGGCATTTGCCTTTGTGAATGATAAGCACTCATTTTACAGGGGAAAGATAAACTGCACTGGAGGCGTGTGCTATTCAGAGAAGGATTATGAGAATGTCTTTGAGGAGCACATAAAGAAAGGCTCAACTGCAAAGTATGTCCTCTACAGGGGAAAGCCGTTCTTCAATGGCGCACTGGCAAGGCTTCTTGTGAATGGAGACTCTTTGTCAAAAGACGCAAGAAAATATCTTGGAGAGGTGAACTTCAAGAATCCTTTCCATAACAATGCTGCGCAGGCGATTGAGGTGCTGCACTGCTTTGACAGGATAATAGAGATACTTGAGAACAATAATTTCAGGGATGAGAATCCTGTTGAGTTCTCTCCAAAGCCAGGAAGGGGAATTGCATACACAGAGGCGCCGAGAGGGCTGCTTGTGCATGATTACACCTATGATGAGACCGGCCACCTGATGAAGGCGAACATCATAACACCAACTGCGCAGAACCTAAAACAGATGGAAGAAGACCTCAAGATCATGGTGCCTCCAATCCTGAACAAACCAGAGCAGAAGATAAAGGGCCAGATTGAGATGCTGATAAGGTCCTATGACCCATGCTTCAGCTGCTCTGCGCACTTCCTTGATCTCAAGATAGAAAGGAGATGATTTTCTTCTTGACATTATTATTATCTGCGCCAGAAGGAATCCCTATAATCCTGACATTCTTTATCTGACCAGCCTCTTTCAGCAGCTTCAGCACAGTGCCCAGATCAAAATCATGCATTGTTGTTGTCTTTGTGGCATTAAGCCTGTTCAAGTCTGTTATCATCTGGACATCTTTCAGGCCCCTCACGACATCAAGGATGATGATCTCCTTTTCATTTATATTCAGCAGGAAATCAGGGCTTGTGCATTTTATGAACTCAATGCCTTTCTTTTTCAGCTCTTTATCCCTTGCCAGCTCATCAGCGATCTCAAGCGCAAACCTATCCTCTTTTAGGTCTGGGTTGCCGAAACAGTAAATCCTCTTGGCCATTGCTCCAAATAATGGAAATCTATATATATTAATTACGTTTATTGGCATATATGGATAAAAAAGGGCTGATCTTCGCGTTCTTCACAGCTCTAGTCAGCGGTTTCTCCATATTTGTGAATAAGTTCGGCCTCAAAGAGTCTGATCCTTTTGTCTTCACAGGCATGAAGAACATTGCAGTTGTGGTATTCCTGATCTCAGCAATAATACTCCTCGGTGAGATTGGCGAGCTGAGAAGACTTAGCGCAAAGCAATGGGGAAAGCTCACTCTTATAGGTCTTTTCGGAGGCTCAATCCCCTTCTTACTGTTCTTCAAGGGTCTCTCAATGACCTCAGCTGCAACAGGCTCATTCATCCACAAGACAATGTTTGTCTTTGTAACAATGGGGGCTGTCATCTTCCTCAAAGAAAGAGCCGAGAAGCCATTTATCATAGGCGCTGTCCTTCTTCTTGCAGGAAACGCTCTCCTGCTGAAATTATCATCATTCTCATTGAATACAGGAGACCTTCTCATACTCATTGCAACCCTGCTGTGGTCTGTTGAGAACATTATCTCAAAGCATGCGCTCAAAGAGATCTCATCAAGGGTTGTCGCGTTTGGGAGGATGGCAATCGGATTCCTGTTCATACTGCTGTTCTGGGCATTCACAGGAAGGATAGAAACTGCATTGTCGCTGACAATGCCTCAGCTGTCATGGATACTTCTCACTTCAGCATTTCTTTTCCTTTATATAATCAGCTGGTATTATGCATTGCAAAAGCTCAAGGCAAGCGTCGCAACATCAATACTCCTGCTTGGAAGCCCGATAACAACTCTGCTGAGCATGGCTTTTCTTGGGGCAGATGTAACAATCGGCCAGGCATTTGGGATGCTGATGATTGTGGCTGGTATTGTGATGGCTGTCTGGTTTACGCAAATATCTAATTTGTTTAGGTATATAGCCCAAAGCCATGTGGCAAAATGAACCCAGAACAGTACTTCTTCAGGTATGCATGGCCCTGCACAGAGATGCTTCTAATAAGGAAGAAGATCTCTGAGGTTAGATACAAAGAGCTCAAGTTTTCAGCAGAGAGCAACATCACCCCTTCAAGGAAGATTCTTGAAGACACTTACAAGACTGCGATAAGCCAACTGAAGAAGATAAGCTCTGACTACTGGCATATTCCTGTCATAAGGAAGTATTTTCTTGAGGAGCACAACAGGTTCATTGACTCAGGCGAGCCAGAGATAGCCAAATGCACTCCTGCCCAGAGAGAGCTGTGCAAGGTCTACACTGGTGTTGTGGGGGAAGTGAAGAAGGCAGGGGATTATGATGTTGTGATTGTCAGGTATGGGAAATCTGAAAGAAGATGCATAAACCTGTATGGATTAGAGCTGAAGAAAGGGGATGCTGTGACAGTGCATTATAATTTTGTTATAGAAAAGAAAAGATAGCTATGTTATCTCTTTCCATGCCTTCAGGCTTTCAAGAGCCTCTTTCTTAGGGAACTTCTGGACAACAAGCTGGGCTTGCACAAGCACATAATCCCCTTTTCTCAGGCTTATGCCTGTGTTCTTTGCATTCCTTCTCTCGCCAGGATACTCCACTACAATATCCTCTTTCTTTATCTCAACAACTTTGCCGGGTATTGCTAGGCACATTATTCCTTAACCTCCACTTCAACTATCTTTATGTCGCCGCCCTCGACTATCTCAGGAATCTCGCCGCACTTTGAGCATGTGAATATTATGCTGTCATGGTCCCTGTCAAGGATTTCAGGGACTCCTATATATCCGCACCTGCACTTCACCTTTGCTTTCTTTTCCTCAACAGTGAACTCAAAATCAGCCATTTCCTTAAGCGTCTCCTCAAGCTCATCTGCTGTGATGTGCGCAAGCTCGCCTACCTCAAACCTGGCAGACTTTATCTTTCTTCCTTTAACACCTTTCCTGAGGTCCTCCAGCACTTTGCTGGCTATTATTGTTTCATGCATATACAGCCAGTAATTCTTCTGTTTTATTTAAATATTTCTTAGTTAATATGTCTGCAAGATCGTCATTATTGAGTCTCCTCACACCAGCTATTATCATCTCTATGCCCCCCTTAAACTCCCTAAGCTGCAATCCTGGATTTGCAACAGCTTTCCTCTCAAAGAGGTCAAGTGCTCCATCCAAATAAGTTGTCATGCTGAACAGCCTGTCAATATCCAGGCATATGTTGACGCTCTGCACGAATTCTACGATTGATATCTGCCCTTTTCCAAGAAGAATCTGCTCCTTGCCTAGGAATATCAAAGCATATTCCTGGCTCAGGCTGCTGTCCACCCTGTAAGTGCTTCTTATTGCAGACATCATCCTGATTCTAGAAAAACCATTAGGATTATCTTTATACTGGCCATAAACCACTTCAATGCATTCTTTAGCACTTTTTGCAACTTTATCCAGTTCCATCAGAGCACCTCATACTATGAGATTTATGCCGAACAGCAGGATTGCTGCAGCAATAACCACAAGAGCATATGCTGCCTTGTTCCACAGCAGAACCTTCTTTCCATCAAGATTGCCAAAAGGAATCATATTGAATAATCCTAGCCATGCATTGATCAGAAGGCCGTAATAGAAGAATGTAGTGTTTCCAAGTGCAAGGATCAGCCCCAGGAAGATGAGCGCCAGGACAATGTTCACTCCAGGCCCTGCTATTGATATCCTTCCGTTCCTGACACGGTCAACATGGCCGCTTATCATCACTGCGCCTGGAGCAGCAAACACAAAGCCAAGGAATGACATCACTATTGCCAGCAAAAGCATTGTGTCCCATGCCCTGAATTCTGCAAAGCAGCCATATCTCTGCGCAACAAGCTTATGCCCAAGCTCATGGAAAAGAAAGCCGATTCCAACAGTGAAAGCAGCAAGCAGGAAATTATAGAGGAACTGCACTGAGAAGAATGTCTGGAAAGATGTGCTGCTGCCTATCACTATGGCAAAAGCCACTGAGATCGCTATCCATGCCTTGAACAGGTCCTGGAGCTCTATTTCAGATGTCTTGAATGGCCCGATCCTGTATATCTTATGGTGCTGGTAAGTATACATAATAACCCCCTGAATAATAGAATATGCTTAATCTTTATATATTTTTACATATACAGAAGGTCATCCAGTCATGTTTTATCTGCTTTATCTCCAGCCCTTTTGGAAGGAATGTGTTCGTGAACAGTATAAGGTCTCCTTTCAGCTCGCTTTTGAGTTTCCTGTTCAGCTCAGGGCCTATCACATCATCAGGGTACATGTACACAACATCATACTGGGAGATATCATGCTCCATATAATTGCCTTCCATGAGGTTGGCATCCAGGCCAAGCCAATGCTTGTTTCTGATGCTCTTTTTGTATAGCTCTTCATTGACCTCTATCCCTGAGGACTTTGTGAAGATAGATGCCAAGAGCGCAATCCTTCCGTCGCCAGCCCCAAGGTCTATGAAATTCCTGTGCTTCTCAAGGTTTATATGGTTGAAGAAGCTGTACACCTGCCTTATGCTTGATGGCACAAAGAACCCTTTTTCTGTGAACTTTATCACACTGCCTTCTTTTTCAGATTGCTTCCTGTCCTGCCCGTCATACTCATCCAATATCTCTTTGTAGAGCTTTGATCTTTGCCTTTCAGTAGCCATGAGCGTCAACGCACAGGAAATCTACGATTACCTTAGTTCCAAAAACGGGTTTTGGAACCTAACCCTCGGAAGCTAGCTTAAGTGGGATTTGCTCACTTTATTCGCAAATCCCACGACCGAGTTGTATGCGCACCTTTTAGATTATTTGATTCTTTTATGATTATCATTCTTTTCTTATTTTTGTGATGAAAAAGCCCTCTGTATCATTGTCCTGGGGCCATATCCTCAGGCATTTCCTGACTTCTGGATTATATATCTTTCCATTAAATTCAGTCACAGCAGGGCTTCTTTTTATATCCAGCTTTATCTCCTCAAGTCTTGCATTGCTGTGCTTTTCAAGTAGGTGGCTCACAACCTCCTCATTCTCTTCAGGCTCTAGGCTGCATGTCGAATATACCATCACTCCTCCCTTTTTCAGGAGATCAAATCCTTTCTCAATAAGCCTTTTTTGCGTAGAAGAAAGCCGCTTTATCATGTCAGGATTCCACATCCTGATTGTCTTGAGGCTCTTCCTTATTGAGCCTGTGCCTGAGCAGGGAGCATCCACAAGGATCCTGTCAAAGCCGCCCTCCACAGCATCCTTCATATGGAATCCGTATGATTTTGTTATTATAACATTTGTCAGGCCGCACCTCTGCACATTTATGCCAAGGGATGAAAGCCTGTCTGCGCTTATGTCATTTGCAACAACAACACCCTCATTCTTCATATACTGGGCGATCTGTGTTGTCTTTGAGCCAGGAGCAGCGCACATGTCAAGGACCACCTCTCCTGGCTGCGGGTCAAGCACAACAGGAGGTATCATTGATGCAGCCTCCTGCACATAGATATAACCGAGAACATGCTCCTTGAGATTGCCTATATCTATCCTCTTCTCTCCGCGATGCTCAATCCAGAATCCCTCTTTGCACCAGGGGACCTGGTCAAGCTTCCACTTGTCCTCGAGCCTTTTCTTTAGCTCAGGGACAGAAATCTTGATTGTATTGACTCTTATTGCCTTCCTTAGATAGCTCCTGCAGTGTCTCTCAAACTCCTTCCAGTCTGTGAGCTTTGAGTATCTCTCTATGAATTTCTCCTTGAACTCAAGGTTCTCTGCATATGGGTTTTGCGCTAGTTTTGGCATCTTAAGGTATAGATTTGAGGGTTTATTTTTAAATTTTGGGCAAGTTTAGATAATATAACAAAAGACACATATAAACTGATATATGTTATACTGTATAACTAACTATTTCCTTACCAGATAAACAATCTCATTTGGAAACTCTATTGTGCTGTACTTCAATCCAAGCCTTCTCAGCATCTTCTGGAAGCCTGCCCTCCGCTTGAATCGCATGTCTTTCCTTGACACGGTCTTTGTAGAGAAGCTTGCTGCAATCCATTTCACGTCAAGCTCTTTGATTATCCTTTCTGTAACCTTTGTGTCAACAATGTCAAATATCTTGAATGCGAATGCCATATCTGCCTCATATTCTATAGGCTCTTTTGTTATGTCATGCCTGAAAGCCTTGCCATTGATCCCCCATCTCCTGAAGAATTCATTTATCGCATCAGCGTCGTTCTGGTTTAGCTCAAGCGCTGTGTACTTTGTCTTCTTCGGCAAGCCCATCATCTCAAATGACATCGGATTAAGTCCGCAGGCAATGTCTATTATTGAGCCTGGCTTTCCTGTCGCATCAAATATCCTCCTGTAGAATTCTTCATAGAAATCTATCCTCTCTTTTGACGACTTGTGCATCATCAGGATATCCTTTATGTGCTCTGCCTCATCTTTCAGCAGGCTTTTTATCATGCTGAGATTCTCCTCAATGAACAGGCCATAGACAGGCCTGAGCTCTGCCCTGACATGCTTTATGACAGCTTCAGCTTCTTTTGATTTCTCAATGCTCCTGAAGCTCTCTGCTCCTGAGAGCCTTTTCAGCGCCCTGCTGTCCTTTTTCAGGAAATCAACCACTTTCTCTGCAACAAGCGAGTCATCAGCATTCTCAAGGCCTTTCCTTGATTTTATCTTTTCTATGAGTCTGCTGAATACCTCTTTATTGATGCTTCTGTTGTACACCCTGATATCCATGAAGAAAAAGCATCACAAGGAATTTAAAAGGTTTTCTATTATCATGACCTACTCCTCTCTCTCAGTTAAATTTATAAACATCACAATAATCCAAGAATAAAAAGAGGAATAACCTCTGCATTTTCTGAGGCAACGCAACATGAAAGATGATAAATACCTGACAGAAGGCTACTGGTTCAAGCTGCCAGAAGACAGCATCAGTAGATGCACTCCTGTTATCTTTGATAGGAACTCCATGGGTAATGATAATCCTACCTTTGCAGTCCTGTCTTCTAAGAATCGCAAAGCATTCATGAAGGCCGCAAAAAGGATCAATGTCCAGAGAGCGTATTATCTCTGTGAAAGAGGGCTTATAGTGCCTATGTCTCATCTTGAGAAGCAAGTATCAGGCATTGTTGCGACTGACCCTATAACCAATGCATATAATCACCTGTTTGAGATGGTTCCAATCCATCACCCGCCCATGGGTGAGGCTGGTGCTGAGGAAGTTGTTAGATGGGGAGAGACCTATTATCCCATCATGACAATGGTACATGGGATGGGAGTATGCGACCCAAAAGCATCCCTTCTATCTGCAATGCTCAGGATTGGCGGTGTTGAGGCAAGGGTTGTAGGCATTGACAAGTTTCCCGATGGCCAGTGGGAGAGGATAAAGAACCAGTTTGGCAATGTAAGCAGCCTTTTTCTTGATTTCATCCAAGATGATGGTTGTTTTGTAGACAATTTTTTTATACACTCAACATACTATTTCAATGCCCTTGAAGCAAAGTTTCCTGGCATGACAATAAGATGCAAACAGGATGTCTTTAAGATTGCTGATAAGATCAAAGAAGATGGTATATTAAAGTTGACAAATAAGAATCCCTTCAACAGGCATTACTGGGTTGAGGCTTATAATGGGGCCGAATGGATCAATCTTGACACATCTCTGCCGCATCTACAAAGAGACCCAATATACCAGGAAGCATTCAAATTTATGCTCTCTAATAAATATGTCTGTGCTGAGCTAAAAAAAGACTTTTTCCAGGGAGATGAACTGATTCAGGTCAAAGAAACGAGAAAATAACAAAAACAAAAAAACAAGTCCCTACCTAGTACAAATCTTCATCGTCGCTTTCTCCATCTCCGCCATCACTATCCTCATCGTCTTCACTGCTGACAGACATTCTAAAACTAAACTCTTCCATTTTAATACCTCCTCTAAGATCCTCATGAATAGAGGTCTTCCCTAATAATAGGGAAACACCATATCTCATTAAACCAACAGAAAAAGCACGTTTAAAGGCATGTATGTTTGCTAATATTTAAGCCTTTCTATGTCAGCATGACCCAAAATTATATATAACCTGCCCTAATTACAGCCCCCATGGGAAAAGCCAGGATCATAGAGATAGACCTGCTGAGGGGAATTGCGATGATCATGATGATCACCTTCCATTTCATGTGGGATCTTCAATACTTCAGCCTTGTCAGCGTGAGCCTGACCACAGGATTCTGGAGCATATTCCAGAAGCTTACAGCAGGAACATTCATATTCCTTGTCGGAGTGAGCCTGACATTGAGTTATTCAAGGACAATAAAGACCAAGCCAGATGAATATCCTGTGAAGTATCTTATGAGGGGAATGAGGGTTTTCTTGTATGGCCTGATCATAACAATATTCTCATACATCTGGATGCGAGAGGCATTTGTGTTCTTCGGCATACTGCATTTCATAGGAGCTTCCATAGTGCTTGCAACACCATTCATCAGCTTCAGATACCTTAACCTTGTGCTTGGCATTGCCACGCTCAGCATAGGGATCTATCTCAAGCAGTTCCTTTTCAGCTTTTCCTGGATCATATGGCTTGGTTTCATGCATCCTGTAAGCACCCTGGATCTTTATCCTATCCTGCCCTGGATTGGAGTGGTCTTCCTTGGCCTGTTCGCAGGCAACATGATATATCCTAAAGGAAAGAGGATATTCAGGCCTGCCATAAGCAGCATTGCAGAAAGAGCATCAAGGCCTGTCCAGTTCCTGGGCCGGCATTCTTTCCCCCTCTATTTCA
>Ga0209542_10003675_pt1 | contig 32533 bp, 23 predicted proteins | sample RifCSPhighO2_01_FD_184028 | JGI IMG/M metagenome (GOLD analysis project Ga0209542, IMG submission 184028) | Soil microbial communities from Rifle, Colorado - Rifle CSP2_plank highO2_0.1 (SPAdes) (version 2) | ecosystem: Environmental > Terrestrial > Deep subsurface > Rock core/Sediment ... | reverse complement strand
GCACCCACCAGGTGGCGTAAGTAGAAAATTTATAGCCCTTGCGGTATTCAAATTTTTCCACCGCCTTGAACAATCCGATATTGCCCTCTTGGATTAAATCCAACAGCGACAGCCCTTTGGCGCCGGCAAACTTTTTGGCGATGGAAACTACTAGCCGCAAGTTCGCCTGAATCAGCCGGTTAGCCGCTTCTTTATCGCCTTTTTCTTTGCGTTTGGCAAGCTCAATTTCTTCGGCGTTGGACAGAAGCGGCACTTTGCCGATTTCGCGCAAATACATCTGAATGGAGTCGGAGGAAAATTCGGTGATGTCAAACTTTTTTTTACTGTTGATGTTGTCAACTATTTCCTGAAATTTGCTTTCTTGCTTGTTTTGCCCCTCGTTTTCCACGTTCAAAAATCCTTCGATGCCTTCAATAATCTGGATGCCGTGTTTGTTCAGTTCCTCCAAAAAACATTCGTAATCGTAAATGTATTCTTCCAGCCGAGGAAAAGTATAAAGCAGCTCGATTTCGGTAACGAAACCGCGCGAACGGCCTTTAGCAATCACGTTTTCCCTTCTCTGCTCGTCCGGCTTCCCCGCCTCTTCAATTTCGCCCCTTACCGGTTGGCGCAATATTTTAGCGCCTAATTCGCGGCTGGCTTTAAATTTGAATTGACGCGCTCTGGCCGCTGGATTTTTTTTTACCGCCTGCCTTTTATTGAAGGCTTTTCGGCGCGCCCGCTCATTGTTTCTTTTAACGCCGAATCTTTTGGTTGGCCTGTATTTTACCGCCATTTTGGATGTTTTTTTCGCCTGCTTAGGCATATGAAAACATAAATTATAAACGGGGGCTTGGTCTTTTATCCTCCGCCCCCTAATCATTCTTCTAGCCGCCGCACCTCATCCGCGACCACTTTAAACGCTTCCATGGATTCCATTATGCCGCCCGCGTCTTGGCGCCGTTCGGCTTCGACCAGTTCGCGCTCAATTGCTAGCATTTTTTTGATTAAATGCTTTCGCTTGAGTTGGTTGATGATTTTGCCGATCTCCAATCTGGCGTCGCTGGCGTTCATTTCATAAAAATCTTTATCGGCCAAGAGCAAAAGCATATCCAGCAATCCCCGTAAACCAATTAACTCCTCTTCGTTGGCAATCGTATTTCCCAGCCAAGATTTTAAACTGTCGTCGTTAAATAAATTAGAGTCGCTCTCTATGGTATTATAATAAACGACCAGCTTTTTGTAAAATGCCCGCTGCAACTCTTCGGTCAGCATCTCCGGGGATATGTTGTTAATGAGGTAGCTAAAATGTTCGGGAAATTTGAGCGCCAAAGCTAAGAGCGACTCGGTTAACATTTGATTATGGCTGATGTTCGGCTGGGCAGCGGTGTCTTTTGGCTGTACGGCCCCAGTTCTATCCGGGCGGCGCGGCCGACGTTTGTCCAAAACTTCCCGCAGTACCTGTTCATTTACTTCCAAGGCATTAGCCAGCCGCCGCAACCAAGCGTCTCGCTCAATAGTGCTGCCGATAAAACTCGTTACTTTCAATAACTTCTCCGCCGCCTGTTTTTTGTTAGCGATGTTATTTAAATCCAAGCCACGAAAAGTGCGGCCAAAATAATAATCAATGACGCTCTGGGCCGCTTCCACCGCCTGCCGGAAGTCGTCCGGATTATTACGAATGCATTCGTCCGGGTCTTTGCCGCCCGGCACTTGAATTACTCTAATGTTCATCTCTTGCCCCAACGCCTGTTCAATGCCGCGTTCGGCCGCGATTTGCCCGGCCGCGTCAACGTCAAAAGCAAATAAAACATTGTCGGCATAGCGCTTGAGCAATTTAATTTGGTCGCCAGACAAAGCCGTTCCGGAACTGGCTACTGCGTTCTTGAATCCGGCTTGATGGGATGAAAGCGCGTCCATTTGGCCTTCAACCACCATGGCCGTTTCCGCCTCGCGAATAAAATTTTTCGCCTTGTCTAAACCGAATAGAATTTTACTTTTATCGTAAATTTGCGTCTGGGGCGAGTTGATATACTTTCCCATCCGCTCCGTTGCTTCCCGCTCGGGAGAAACGCGGGCGCTAAATCCGACCGGGTTGCCGGCGGCGTCATTGATGGGAAACATGATGCGGCCGCGAAAGCGGTTGTAATATCCGACCCCCTGCTCTTTTTTTACGGATAAACCGGCTAAAAATATTTCCTGCTCGCTGAAACCTTTCGCCTTTAAAAAATTAAACAAGTCGTCCCAAGACTCGCGGCTGTAGCCGATTTGCCATTCGGCAATCGTTTCCGGCTTCAGCCCCCGCTGCTGCAAATATTGCCGCGCGCCGGCCGCTTCCGGCGTTTCCAGCAAAACTTTATGGTAATATTTAGCCGCCAAATCAGCCGCGTCCAACAGGCGGTTGCGCCGGCTTGTTTCTTGCGGGTTGTACGAGCGTAATTGCACTCCGGCCTTAGGCGCCAGTTGGCGCAGCGCTTCAATGAAATTCAGCCCCTCTATTTCCATTACGAAACTAAAAACGTCGCCGCCTTTGCCGCAGCCAAAACAGCGCCAAATCTGCCGCTCGGGCGAAACGACGAAAGACGGAGTGCGCTCGCGGTGAAACGGGCAGCGCGCGGTAAAGTTCACCCCCACCGGCTTGAGTTGCACATACTCGCGAATAACTTCCACGATGTCCAATTTTGATTTTATTTCTTCGGCTTGATTCATCTTGTCATTGCGAGGAGCGAAGCGACGCGGCAATCCCGTGAATATCGCTACTCTCCTACTTTTATTTTTCTCTCTATTTGCCAATTTATTCTGGTTACTATTTCATAATTTATCGTACCGATTTTTTGCGCGAGTTCGTCAGCCGTAATTTCATTCTTTCCTTGTTTTCCAATCAAAACCGCTTCATCGCCTTCGCGTACGCCCGGCACCCGCGTTACCTCCACGGCGGTCAAATTCATGCAAACGCGGCCGCGCACCGGGCAGCGCTTGCCGGAAATTAAAACCTCGCCGCAATTAGATAATTTCCGGTCATAGCCGTCAGCGTAGCCAATAGGCAGAATCGCTATTTTTGCTCTCTGTTTAAATTGATAAGTCAAACCATAACTTATTCTTTCGCCTTTCTCCACTTTTTTGATTTGAATAATGCGCGTTTTCCAACTTAATGCCGGTTTTAAATTCAGTTTGCGTGCCAGCGCCGCTGTCGGCGCAAGGCCATACATTGCTATGCCCAGCCGCAACACATTGCAGGATTTATCCGGGGAAAAAACACCGGCAGAATTGGCAATGTGAACAAGAGGGATGTCAATGCGCCGCTTTATTTTAGCAACTATATTTTGAAATTGCAAAAGCTGCTGCCGACTAAATTCTGCGTTTTCGTCCGCTGCCGCAAAATGCGAAAAAATGCCTTGAATTGTAATGTTCGATAGGTGCGATAACTTTCTTGCCGCACTTTCCGCTTCCTGGGGATAAAAACCCAAACGATGCATACCAGTGTCAAGTTTGAGATGAATTTTCAACGTAAAGACGCTATTAATCGCGTCTCTACAATACCGCGCAATCGCCTCTAACTGCTTGGCACTATATATTCCCAGTTCAATTTTATTTTTTATCAACGCCGGCAAATTCTTTTCGTCCCAAAAACTTAAAACTAAAATCGGCAGTTTTACTCTTGCCTGCCGCAACGCTAACGCTTCGCTGTCGCTTGCGGTCGCCAAGTATTCAACCGACTTTGCCTTCTCTAAAAATTGAGCCACCGGTATCATCCCGTGGCTGTAGGCATTGCTTTTGATTACTGCCGCAATTTTAAAGTGATGCGGCAATAATTTTCTAAACTGTTTAATGTTATGTTGTATGGCTTGATTATTTATTTCCACCCAAGATAAAGAATCCATAATTTTCTTATTGTTTTTTTGTTTTTTTGCCTTGCAACGGCTAACTCTATTAACTTATCTAAAAATTCGCTAAAACTCATGCCGGCCGCTTGCGCCGCTTTGGGCGTTAAACTCGCGCCAGTAAGCCCAGGAATGGTATTAATTTCTAAAAAGTAAAGCTGGCCGTCGTCTTTGCTCCAAATAAAATCTACCCGCGCCAAATCCGCGCAGCCAAGCGCCTGAAAAATCTTTACCGCGTCTGCCTGCGCGCGCCGACGCACGTCATCCGGTATCTGCGCCGGACAAACCTCGTCGCTTCCGCCCGGCTCGTACTTGGCTTTATAATCAAACCAAGCCGAAACTTTAGGGATAATTTCAATTACCGGCAACGCCTCGGCCGGATTATTTCCCATTACCGGAACCGTCAATTCCCGGCCGGCGATAAATTGTTCCAAAATAATTTGTTCGTCGTGTTTAAAAGCGATTTCCATCCCCCGCTCCAGTTCTTCTTTGGTTTTAGCTATAGTCATTCCAACCGAAGAGCCAAGTTCATTGGGCTTCACTACCACCGGCAAAGATAATTCTCTGATAATATTTTCCAAATTAAAATCCGCGCCGCGCGTTAAAGAGATGTCTGCCGCGGTTTTAAGCCCGGCTTTGCTCGCGACTAATTTCGCCTTATATTTATTCATGCCTAGGGCGCTCGCGAGTACGCCGGAAAAAACATACGGCACGCCTAAGCATTCCAGCATCCCCTGCAGTTTGCCGTCTTCGCCGAACGGTCCGTGCATTATCGGCATTACTAAATCAATTGTGCCGACTTCTTGCCCGTTTTCCTGCGCCACTAAACTGGCCGCCCCAACTTTTGGCGCCGGCACTATAGCTTGCATCGCGGCGGTATTTAATTTAGTTGTTTTGTAATCTTGCGCCTGTAACAAATAAGTGGCGCCGTCGCCCAAGAGCCAGTGTCCTTGCTTATCAATGCCGATTAAAGTAACGTCGTATTTATTTTTATCCAGCGCCTCATACACGGCTTTGGCCGATTGCAAGGAAATTTCGTGCTCGCCGCTTTTGCCGCCGAATAACAGGCAAATTCTCTTTTTGGACATAAATAATCAATTAGCAATGACGAATAAAAAATTACGAATTAATTTAAAGGGAGCTGCGCTCTGCGTTGGCTGTTGATAATACCAACGCAGAGCGCGCGAACGGTCAAGAAAACATTCTTCGCCTGGCATTCTGTTCTCTTATTTCTTCTTGTTCGCAAGTTACGCAATATCTTTTGCCGGCCTTAATGCGCGACTTGCTTAAACCACAGCCGCACTTTTGGCAGTTGTGTTGCCCTTTGACTTTAGACTGGCTGCGGTTCTTCTGTCCATTGAAATGCGTATCGTGTTTCATCGTACTTCCTCCGTTTGGTGATATAAAAAACGAAAGACCAGCGGAAGGGGTGGGATTCGAACCCACGGTGGGCTTGCACCCACGACAGTTTTCAAGACTGTTACCTTAAACCACTCAGTCACCCTTCCTAAATTTTATGATTTTAGATTTAAAACTTATCTTAGAATAATTTGGAGTAATTTAGAATTTGGAATAATTATCTCATTTTCTTGCTTTATCGTCTTAATGCTCTAATGTTATGATGTTACTATGTTCTTGTGCTTTTATGTTTTAATGTTATATGCTATAATAATTATATAAATATCCGCTAAAGTCAAGTTGAATTTTATGCCGCAAATTAATCCGCCGGTTGAGCAATACGATGAAATTATGGCTTGGAGCGTGCCGGAATTTGATAAACACGAACGAAGCCGCGCCTGGTATGTGGGCGCGATAATTTTCGCTTTAGTCGTGCTTACTTACTCTTTTTGGACGGCTAATTTTTTGTTTGTGGTCATTATTGTCTTAGCCGCCGCAGTGATGATTCTTAACGACGGCCGCGAGCCGGACAAAATTAAATTTGCCGTTAGCGGCGAAGGGCTGATTGTCGGCAAAAAATTCATTGATTACGACGAATTAAAAAATTTCTCCATCGTCTATAAACCGCGCCAAGGGGTAAAAAAGTTATACTTTGAATTTAAAAATGTCGTGCACCCGCGCCTTTCCATCTATTTAGACAATATGAACCCCTTGCCAATCCGCGAGACTCTGCTAAACTACCTGCCAGAAGATTTGGAGCGGGAAAACGAGCCGCTGTCGGAGCAGTTGGGAAGATTATTTAAAATTTGAAAGGCATATTTTAGGCCACGCTGAAGCCAGCCTTGGGCTGGTTTTTTAATAATAAGCACCCGTCGTTCAACGGATAGGACGCAAGCTTGCGGAGCTTGTAATAGAGGTTCGATTCCTCTCGGGTGCACAAGCAAAAGCGGCCGCTGCGGCCGCTTTTTTTAGTTATTAGAAATTAGGTTAATTAGAAATTTTCTAGGTTCCTTCCTGCCAACTCTCCAAATATTTTTTTTGTTCCGCCGTCAATTCGTCAATTCCAATGCCCATTGATTTTAATTTTAAATCAGCCACATAATTTTCAATTTCAGACGGGATGTCATAAACTTGCGGCTGTAATTTTCCTTTATTTTTTACGACCCACTCCGCCGCCAGCGCCTGCGTGGAAAAACTCATATCCATTACGCTTGCCGGATGCCCTTCCGCCGCTGACAAATTAACCAAACGACCTTCCGCCAATAAATAAATTCGTTTACCCCGTGGAGTGGCACTGCCTACTTCATTGGAGTTACCGTCCAAAATATATTCGTCAACAAAGTTGCGCACGCCTCTTTTAACCTCGCTGGCCATTTCCCGCAGGGCTTTGACGTTTATTTCTACGTCAAAATGCCCGGAGTTGCAGACAACCGCGCCGTCTTTCATTACCGCAAAATGTTCGCGGTCAATAACGTTGATGTCGCCGGTTAAAGTGCAGAATAAATCCCCGATTTTCGCCGCCTCCCGCATCGGCATTACGCGGAATCCGTCCATCGCCGCTTCCAGCGCCTTAACCGCGTCCACTTCGGTAACGATTACGTTTGCTCCCATGCCGCGCGCGCGCAAAGCAAAGCCGCGGCCGCACCAGCCGTAGCCGGCGCAAACGACGTTTTTGCCGGCAATCAGCATATCGGTCGCGCGGATGATGCCGTCTAAGGTTGACTGCCCCGTGCCGTAGCGGTTGTCAAATAAATTTTTAGTTTTCGCGTCGTTCACCGCCACAATTGGAATTTTGAGCGCGCCGTCTTTCGCCATCGCGCGCAGGCGCAATACGCCGGTAGTGGTTTCTTCCATACTGCCTAAAATCTGCCGGCACATTTCCGGGTTGTCTTTATGAACGGTGGAAATCAAATCCGCGCCGTCGTCCATGGTGATGTTGGGACTGCGTTCAATGGCCGCGCGCAGATGTTTGAAAAAAGTTTCCCGGTCCTCGCCCTTGACGGCGAACACGGGAATTTCGTAGTCCTGCACGAGGCTCGCCGCCACATCGTCTTGCGTGGACAGCGGATTAGAAGCGCAAAGCACGATATCCGCGCCGCCGGCTTTTAAGGTCCAAATTAAATTCGCGGTTTCGCAGGTAACATGCAGGCAGGCGGACATCTTTAACCCAGAGAACGGCTGTTCGCGCTCAAATTTTTCTCGCACCTGCCGCAATACCGGCATATCGCGCTCGGCCCACTCAATGCGCTTTTTGCCTTCGGCAGATAAATTTATGTCTTTAATGTCGTAAGCCATACTGTATTTGTCATTCCCGCGAAAGCGGGGATCTGAATTAAATTAATAATGAGATTCCCGCCGGAGTTTACCCCGCATTTATTGCGGGGCGGGAATGACAGAAAAATTAGACGGGCAGTTCTTCTTTAAAATTTTCCCGATACCTTTCCGCCGCCTCGACAAAATTAAATTGGTGCGTCTGCGTGCCGTATTGCTCAACGGTGTACACGGCTACTACCCCCGCAAACCGCCCCGCAATTTCCAACGGCCAGCCGGAAACCAAGCCTTTGATGAAACCGGCGCGGTAAGCGTCCCCCGCTCCCGTCGGGTCAATAGTGTTTTTCGGTTTCGCCGGCGGGATGGAATAGCCGGCGTCTTTGGTTTTTATCTGCGAGCCTTTTTCCCCAAGCGTCGTAACTAACGCCTCCGCGTTTTCCAAAATCTTTTCTTCGCTCCAGCCGGTCTTTTTCATCAATAAGCTTAACTCGTAGTCGTTGGAAATTAACATCTTAGCTCCCTTGATGCCGGAACGCAAATCATCCGCGCTCAAAACCGGAATTTGCTGCCCCGGGTCAAAAATAAATGGCAGGTTGCGCTCGCGGTAAAATTTAGCTAAACGCGCCATATCCGCCGGAAACCCGGGAGCAATTATTGCCAAGGCTTCGCCTTCTTTCGCTTCCGGCTCAAGGGCGCAGGAATAATTCATTGCTCCGGGATAAAAGGCCGCTAACTGATTGTCCGCCTGGTCGGTAATGATGTTGGCAAAAGCGGTTTTTTCGCCGGCGATGATTTTAATGCCGTCAGTGTCAATGTTGCGCCCCGCGAGCCATTCGCGATATGCTTCAAAATCACTGCCGGCGGTAGCTAATATCGTCGGCTGCTCGCCCAAAAGCGCTAAATTATAGGCGATGTTGCCGGCCGTACCGCCAAAATTTTCCTGCAAATTGCTGATGGTAAAAGAAACGTTAAGCGTGTGAATTTTATCCGGCAAAATGTTGTCGGAAAATTTACCGGGGAAATCCATAATTTTATCAAAGGCTAAAGAGCCGAATACTAGGATGTGCATAGTTTTAACTGTTTAATATGTGTTTATGTTATCACAAAATTTGCGCCTGTCAAAATTGGTCTTAGTCTATAAAGTCAAAAGTCCATAAAGTCTGTAAAGTCACTGGTTATTAAATTTATAAATTATAATTATGACTTTATAGACTTTCGACTTTATGAACTTTGTGGACTAACTTACCCTTTCGCCACCACCAGCCCCCAAACTTCTCTTGCCCCAGCCTGTTTCAGAACCCGCGCGCAGGCTTCCAAAGTAGCGCCGGTGGTAACCACATCGTCCACTAAAATAATATCTCGCCCAACTAATCTTTCTCCCTGCCAGCCAAAGCTATGTGCTACATTAATCTTACGGTCCGCTTCGCCTAAGGAAGCCTGATCGCGCGTAGAGCGAATGCGCCCCAAATTACTAACGTCAATGGGAAAATTAAAATGTTCCGCTACCGGACGAGCTAAAATTTCCGCCTGATTAAAGCCGCGCCATCGCCGGCGCCGAGGGTGCAGCGGCACCGGAATTAATAAAGTATCCCCTGTCTGCCCTTGCTTAGGTTGTCGCTCTAAAAATAAAATCAGGAGCTGCCCCAGCTCCCGGCCGATATCAGAAACCAAACGGTACTTTAAAGTTTTGATGGCTTTAGCCACTAATTCGTTGGTATAGTCGCTTGCTATTAACACTCCGTCTAAACTATGTTTGCTCCGGCACTCCCGACAAAACTCGCCGCCTTTGGTTTTTTGTTTGCAGGCCAAACAACGGTTAGTTAAATTAATCGGGATTTGTCGCTGGCAATCGCCGCATATCCACTTGCCCTCTTGGCCGCAGCCCAAACACTCAATCGGAAAAATGGCATCAATAATATTTTGCCAAATTGATTTTACGGTAACAATGGTAATAATAAACTTTATAACTTTTACTTAATAACTTCTTACTCTCCCCAAGTCAGCTTATCTACCTTCCACGCCCCCCCCTCTTTGATTATCACTACGCTCGCGTCCTGCTGGAAAGTGCGCGCATTCGCGCTGACGCCGGCTGATTCTTTACGCTGCGTTTTAACGATAAATTCCGCCTGTCCGGCGTAATCGTCAAACTGTTTTGTTTCTACTACCACGGCTTTGGTGGTAAGGCCGTAATAAATATCGGTTTGCCTGTTTTGGTCGCGAGACCGTTCAATATAATCAAGCGTCAGCCGCTTCAGCGCCCGCGACATGAATATTTCTAAATCCAAAATATTGGCGTAGCCGGATTGGTTGGAATAACTGCCGTAACGCTCCACGAAAGAAGCGGCCAGACGCTGTAAATCTTCTGCCGTAACTTTTTCTTTTCGCGCCGGCGCCGGCGTTACCGTTTCCGGCGCCGCGGTTGCCGCCGGTTTCTCTTCCGCCGCCGGCACGGCGGCCGGTGGCTGTTTCGGCCGCACTGACGCTAAAAACATAAAGTAAATCAAGCCGATCAGGATGATTAAAGCGAATACTATTATTAAGATAGCCGCGAGTTTCTTACCGTTCATAGTAAATCTAATCTTTAATTTTGTCTGCCCGCAACCAGCCCACAGCTACGCAGTTGCTGGCGGGTAGCTTTGGCAGGCGGGTAATTTTTGATTTTTAAAATTATAAAATTAAAAATTTCTGTATTTATTATTTTATACCTTTTCTTCCCCACCATCTTGGTTCATCTGCTCCTCAAACTCCCGCTTGGCTTCTTCTATTTCCAATAACTGCCGCGGGTCGGTCGTAATCAGTTGGTCTTCGGTGTAAGAGGCGACGATTTTTATCGCGGCGTGCTTGTTGCCGGCAAAAAATATCCCTTCGCCCACGCCGCTTTCTAACAATAAATATTTTTCGCCTTCCGTCAAATTAAAAGTTTTCTGCACCAAATCCATTGCCGAGGGAGACTGGCGCAATAGCAGCTGCAGCGCGGAATTATTAACGATTGCCTGGCCGTATTGGGATACCAGAAAGTCGTTCACGTCTTGGGTAATGGTCGTAACGCCCAAATAATATTTGCGGCAGCGCTTAATCAGCGCGTACATAAATTTAGCGCTGTCTTCGTGCTGCATCAGCCACCATGCCTCGTCAATCACTAAGATGCGCTTTTTCATCTCGCTGCGCACCACATTCCAGATGTAGTTGACGATGGTGTAAATGGCAATCGGGCGCAATTCGTCCTCCAGGTCGCGGACGGAAAAACAAACGAGCTGGTTATTCATCTCCACGGTAGTGGGGCTGTTGAGCAAACCGGCAAAAGTGCCGCCGGTGTATTTTTGCAGGCGCAAAGCCAAATCCGCGCCCCCCTCCAAACCGCTTAAAATCTCCTGAAAATCAGACAGAACCGGAGCTTCTATCTTGGATAAATCCGCCTCCGCGGTAATGTCTTTTTTGCCGTAAGTTTCTAACAGCGCCCGGTCCAAAATGGAGTCTTCGGCGCTGGTGATAGAGCCGCCGAGCATAATGCGGATTAACCCTTTAACGCTGATGACGCCGCTGCGGATGATGTCTTCCGGCCGGGCAGTTTCGCCGATGGAGCGCGGCAGGTCAAAAGGGTTGATTTTATTTTCGCTCGCGAGCGATATGTTGATGTAAGTTCCGCCCACTGCGTCGCATAAATGCTTGTATTCTTTTTCCGGGTCAATGATAATCACTTCGCTGCCGAGCATCAGGCTGCGCAGCAGTTCTAATTTTATGGCGTAGCTTTTGCCCGCGCCCGAAGTGGCGAACACGACGGAGTTTGCGTTCTGCAAAGAAAAGCGGTCGAATAAAATTAAGCTGTTGTTGTGGCGGTTAATGCCGTACAAGATGCCGTTGTCGCTCGTTAAGTCGCTGGAGATAAAAGGGAAGGAGGAAGCCACCGGCGAAGAATTCATGTTGAACGTTACCATCAGCTCGTCGTTATTCAGCGGCAGCGTTGAGTTAAATCCCTGCTCGGCTTGATAAAAAACTTTTTTGGAATAAATCAGGCGCGAACCTAAAATGTTTTCTACGGCGTCGGTCAGTTTATTCATCTCCTCTTCGGCCGCGGCGTAAAGAGTAATGTACAAAGCGAACTGGAAAAATTTCTCGGTGCCTTGGGTTAAGGAGTCGCGCAAAGCTTCGACGTCGCGCAAAGCCGTTTCTCGGAGGGGATCGCGCGCCGCGCCCTTTTCCGCGTCGCTGACGATTTGCGCCTCCAAATTGCCCACTTTCTTTTTAAGCTGCTTTAAAATAATGTTACTCGGCACCGGGTAAAAAAACATGCCTACGTCAAAAGTTTCGTTTAAATTAATGATCGGCGCGAACCAGCCGACGCTGATGTAGCGCGGGTAATTGATAACGAAAATGGTGCGGACGAATTTATCGCCTAACTTTATAAAACTTGGCTTTACTTCCAAAGCGGCGGGCGCGATTATGTCCCGAATGGAAACCTCTCCCCGCCGCAGAGCTTTTTCTTCCGCTACCGTCGCTTGCACCGCCGCCGCCGACCGTTGCTCCTGCGCCGTTCGCTCGCGGGACGCTTGCGCCGCTAACTTGGCCGCTGCCTGTTCTTGTTGCTGGATGTTTTTAGGGTCAAACATAAGTTCAATTCTCAATTACGAATTATCAATTACGAATTTTAATTTTTAATTCGTAATTCTTAATTGATAATTGATATCAATGCCCCATTAATTTTTCCACTTCCACCAGCGCCTGATTCTGGGAAGTGTCCGGGTTATAGGTATTATACAATAATTCAATAACGCTTTGCGTATCCAGGATCGCCGTTTGCAGGCCCATGCTGGTTAAGCCGCCGCTGATTGTTTCCGCTCTGGCCATTAATTCCGCCCGCCGCCGCCGGAATTTTTCCTCTTTTAATCTAATCAGAGTCGCGGGCTTGAACGTTTCCAGCATCCGGGAAAAAAAACTCTTTTGCTTATTAGACAAAGGATCGTAAATTACCACCACATAAAATCTTTTATTCATAATTTTGCCTAAACTGATTAGCTCTTTAATGTAACTTAAATATTCCGCCGTCTGCATGCGCAAAAGTTCGTTGGTCTGTTCCCGCTGTTTTTGATCTAACATCGCTAAATAGGGGTCAATTTTAAACTCGCGCGACTGAATGACGATTTGCAGGGGGTATTCCAAATTATTTAAAAAACTGACGTAAGCGGCAATGATGGCGTTTTGCTCGTCTTCCGATTTTAAAGCAAAATTTAAACTAGACACTAAAACAACCGCCCGCATCGTGCCGTCTTTCATCACCACCACATCCTCCCTGATTTCGGCGATGTCCAAATATCTTTGGGTGGCGCTGGATATTTTGCCGGTAGCCAATTTATTTTTCATAATATGAAGTCATGAAAACATTTGTTTTCATGTTTTAATGTTTTCGTCTCCTCCTTGGTACGCCCCGCCCGTATCCACCATCAAAGCCAGCTCGGCTAATTTTGAGCGCGCATAAAGAGGTTTTGGCTGTATTTTAGCCGTTTGCTTTAATTCCGCCGCTTCTTCCTTTAGCTCTTTTCCTTCTTTGCCCAAGCGGCTGTTCCAAACGCGAGTTTTTGGTTTTTTCAAAGTCTGAATGATGTTTAAAATAAAATAATGGAAAGGCCGGCCGTTGACTCTTAAAAAAGCGACCGTCCCTCCAGCGGCAAAAAATAAAATCGTTTCCGTTAAAAACAACGCGAAGTCAGCCAATTTGTAAGCGAGGGCGGAGAGCAGGAGGCACGCCAGCATAATCACGAATTGCCGGACGGTGATGGGCCCGAAAATTTTATCTTCCACGTCAATGAACTGGGGAATGGTGAATTGCTGCATAAAATTAATTATGTTATACTCTCAACTGCCGATTTAACTCTAAGATCGCTTCAAATTCCTCGGACGTTAAAGCGTCTGCTGACGCCGAATTTTCTTGCAGCGCGTCGGCAATTGACCGACTGTTAGTTAAGGCTTTATGGCCAACGCCAATATACAACTGATAAAGCGGGCTGTGGCGCCAAGCGTTTATTCCCTGCTGGCGCTTAGTAAAACTTTCCTGCTCCAATAATTTTATTTTATTTTGAATTTTACCAGCCATTACTTCCGGGCTGCCCCCTAAGCGCCTAAAATTAACTAAATCTAAGTTGGCTAACTCCTCAATCGGCCCCTGCAGGCGGCCTCGCGGCCTGATGATGTCGTCTAAACGCCGCCGGTCCTGCTCAACCTTATCTGCCGGCCGCCGCATGCGCACGGATTCTTTTTGCGCTGGCGCTACCGGTTTGATTTTGGGTTCAACCTCCGCGCTCGCTTGAGCCAACTCCGGTTCGGTTATGGCCATCGCTTGGGGGAAAACGGCCGGAATTATTTTGACCGCCGCGGCTGCTTTAGGCGCGGCTATTTCCCGTTTACTCTCGGCGAACGCGGCCGGCGAGGGAAGAACGGCGTCTTGGCTTGAAGTTTCGGCGCTACCTGCCGCGCTTGGTTTGGCCTTAGCGAGAGCGGAAAAATCATACTCAACGTCGCGCAATTTTTCCCAAGCGGGCCGCGCCGCTTTCGGCGCCGCCGCTTTTCCTCCCGCCGCCCGTTTATTTTTTTGCACCAAATTAAGCGCCGCTTCCGCCTGCTCTTTGCTTAAGCCTAAACCGCCGTTCTCTCGCTCCCTCATCAGCGCCTCCCGGGCGGAAATAAAATCTCTGATGCCTTTAATAAAAGTCACTAAGACGTTTTTTAATTTTCCTTGCTCGCTTGCCTGCGGTTCAATGCCCAATAATTTAACCGCTTGGGGCATAATGTCAGCGGCTAAACCGTCAACCGCTAACGGCCCTTTGGCTGGCTCGGCTGCCGGCGGACTTGCTTGGATGGCTGCAGGCAACTTTTTAGCTAAAACTTGCGGCTGGGAACTTTGAACTTGTCGCCTGACGCTTGAATCTGGCGGCGGCTGCTTTGGGGCTTGCCCCGCGCGCTCGGGACCGGCTATTCCTAAATATCTGGTTATCTCGGAAAAAATTCTCTGCGCCATTTCTTGTCGCAGCGCTTCCGCCTGCGCCGGCGGCAAATGATGCTCGGCAATTAAAAAATTAACGACCCCGGGCCAGGAAATTTCTTTCACCATCACTTTAATGACCACGGCCGCCAAATCAACGCCGTATTTTTCTTCCAAATCCTTAATCGCCTCGAGCGCTTTCGGGGAAGAAACGATCGCCTGCAGCTCTTGCGGCAGCCGCTTGAATTTTGTTAAGTAATCAAACATACCTCCTTAGTGCAATTTCTAATTTTAAAATTTTATAATTTTCAAACAATTTGAAAATTAATAATTCTTATAGCCCTGCTTCTCGTTTTAACGTTTCCGCCTTGTCTGTTTTTTCCCAGCTAAACCCGTCTTCGTTGCGGCCAAAATGTCCGTAAGCGGCGGTGGCTAAAAACACCGGCCGGCGCAATTGCAGCCGCTCAATGATGGCTTTGGGTTTAAAGTCAAAATTGTTTCTAATCAACTCTAAAATTTTATCTTCTTCAATTTCATTCGTGCCGAAAGTATTGATGTAAATTCCGACCGGCTCCGCCACGCCGATGGCGTACGCTACCTGCAGTTCGCATTTATCGGCAAGGCCGGCCGCCACCACGTTTTTCGCCGCATAGCGCGCCATATAAGCGCCGCTGCGATCAACTTTGCTCGCGTCTTTGCCGGAAAAGCATCCCCCGCCGTGCGCGCCCACGCCGCCGTAAGTATCCACGATAATTTTTCTGCCCGTTAGCCCCGTGTCGCCCGGCGGTCCGCCGATTACGAAGCGCCCCGTAGGATTAATAAAATATTTAGTGTCAGCGTCAACTAAATCGCCCACGATCGGCAAAATCACTTTGGCTTTAATGTCGGAACGCAGTTGTTCGTTACTGACTGATTCGCTGTGGTGCGCGGATAAAACAACGGTTGAAACCCGCTTGACCTGTCCGTTGTCATATTCTACCGTTACCTGCGATTTGCCGTCCGGGCGCAAATACGGCAGAGTGCCGTCCTTGCGCACGCTTGCGAGTCGCCGCGTTAACTTATGCGCTAGCATTATGGGCAGGGGCATAAATTCCGGCGTTTCGTTAGTCGCGTAGCCGTACATCATCCCTTGGTCGCCCGCGCCTTGCTCGCTGAATTCTCCTTTGCCCTCTTCCACTCCTTGGGCAATGTCCGGACTTTGTTCGTGCAAAGTAACGATCACGCCCACGTCGTCGCAGCAAAAGCCGTATTCCTGTTTGTCGTAGCCGATGTCGCGCAGCACGCGGCGCACGACATCCTGAATGTTGACGTAAGCGCTCGTATGCGCTTCGCCGCCGACGAGCACCAAGCCGGTAGTGCAAAAACTTTCTATCGCCGCCCGGCCCATCGGGTCTTGTTTTAATATCTCGTCCACGACCGCGTCCGAAATTTGGTCGCAGATTTTGTCCGGGTGCCCTTCGGTAACGGACTCGGAGGTAATGAGTCTGATTTGAGACATAAACAACTCTTAAAAAATAAAATCCTCCTTAACAAGCTATTGTTAGTATAAAATAAAAACCTCCTAAATGCAACAAGTAGGGGTTGCTTGTCAAGGAAAAATAAATAGTCTTGACAAGTTATAAAACATTTGCTATGGTTTAAAATAGAGATTGTATTTTTCATTCAAAACTTTTTGAAAGGTGGTGATAGCAATGGCCGAACCTACTACTGAAGTTGCAACTCGGCCAAAATGTTCAGGATGGCACATCAATAACTTTCAATGCCCTGATAAGAATGATGCGGATGTGTTACCAAGTAACGGACTACAAGTTCCTACTGCAGATGGAGTCCCTGGTTACTACAATCCCGCAGATGGACAATACTATTATGCGGCAGACGGGAAACCGGTCTGCAAAAAATGTTGGGGAGAGTGGGACTCTTATACTTGGGATGATTAAGAATTAAGAGGGGAAAAGGATGAAAAATACAATCAAACAAATAGGGTGCATGACAATTTCCTGTTGCCAAAAAGGAAAAAATCATGCACCCTAATCACTCCTATAAAAAACCTATAAATACTTTACGGTTTTTTTATTTTTAGCAATTTCTTCCTCAATCGCCCGCCGCTCCAAACTGCCTTGAGGATACTGTTCGGCTAATTGCTGTAAAGTATACAAATGTTCTCCTATTGGATTTACTGACGGCGAACTTTCTGTCGCGCGCATTATTCGCTCAACTTGCTTACTTGGTTTTACCTGCTCCAAAACGCCATGATTAAAAATATACAGTTTACCGTCTATCACAATAGGAACTCTCTCTTCAAAACCCTGCGGTGTAAACGAGGACAACTTACACATCTCATAAACATTAATGAGAGTCTGTAACTTTTTTATGTCATGGCCGCTCAACAGCTTATTATTACTAAGGTTTGCTAGATACTGATTTTTTCGCAAACTGTCCGTAGTCCCCGCCCCTGTATTAGCGTTATAATTTTTTAGCCAATCCCGTATGGTTTTAATTTCGGCCTTACTGGTGATAATTTCCTTGTTGCCCAACAAGGTTTGCCGTAAACTGTTTTTAAATTCATCTCGCTCTTCTATAACAATAATCGTAAGCAGTTTAGCTTCCAGTTTGGCCAAAATATCATAGTCAGGCAAACGAAATTGCCAAGTAAAATAATTTTTAAAAATATCAATAATGTCGCTATTGTCTAAAAGCGGCAGAGCAATAAAATATAATTTTACAATGATTTTTTTATAAAAATCATATATCTCCGGAGATCGGGCAACCTCTGACTTTTTTTTCTCTAACTTTTCTGCCAGCAAACGGCCTAAAATATACGCCTTTTTCGCGTCATTAAACCTTATAATATCCGCCACAACTTTATCCAGTCTGGCCATTAATTGCTGGCTGGTTAAGGTAATGTGTTTATTATTTAAAGCATCTATCATAATAATCAGAAATATTTTATACAGTAGTTATATTAGCTAATAAGCGATTATACTGCTCATTAAATCCCTCTTCTCCGGCTTTAGCCGCGTGAGCTTTTTCAGCTATGGATTGAGCTAATTTTTTGATTCCGTCTGCCCCCGTCAATAATCCTTCTTTGTCCATCTTTAAGGCTGCGTCTTTAATAAATTTTGCCGCGCTCTCTGTCATATTTTCCGGCAAACGGCCAATCATTTTTTGGACATCAAAGCTTTGAATCATAATTTGGCCAATCTTAGTTACATCATAATGCTTATTCCCTTCCTCATCATACCAATGCTTGCCGTACGCCAAACGGTTATTGTCGCGCATATTGGCCTGCGGGCTCTTTTTGCCAAACTCAGCAGAGGCAATAAGCGTATGCTCTTTTTCCGTTGCCTCCCGGTACTTCCCGTCTTCCATCACATAAGAAGCGGCATTTTCCCAATGGTTGGTCCGCTTGTTCATCTCGGCAACTTGGGCGCCGAGCGTAAATGCTTCGTCCTTGTTAAAACCGGCATTCAAGCTTCGCAAGTGGTCAACATACTCTTTTTCATAACTTAAATCTTTTTCATTCAACTGCCCCGAGAGTGCGCGCATAAACTGCTGCATACCTTCGTACCCCGACCCTGTCCGTGGCACCAGTGCTTCCAGATATTCGTTATCATTGTAGTCTTCGGTAAGCTTTTTAACCAAAGCTTTGATACGCGTCTTGTCCTTCTGCCCGATAGCGTCTTTCAAAATTCTGACCAACTCGTCCGCGTCATCAATATCTTTAAGTCTACCAATTTCTTCCTGCACGGCTTTATTATCAGATGCGATCGCCTCAAATTGATACATCGGGGCGGTTTCCGCGCGAGCTCGTTTTTTCTCTTTTATTGCAGCGTCTAGTTCTTTTGTCTCTTCATCATCAACTTTTTGTGTTTCTATAAACTTTTCTTTATGTTTTATCATGCTTTTTAAATCAACCTGCTCTTTAACTAACTTATCTAATTTCTCTTTAACTGCTTGTCTTTGCTCTTGCGTAGCTGATAAATCATCCTTTTCTTTTTTTGCCTTATTGATACTATCCTCTAATGTAATACTTTGCTTCTTCATATCAGTTAAGTCCTTTTCGTGCTTTTCGTGCTCGCTCTTTTTCCATACCTTTTCTCGCCTTGCCAATAAACTATTAGAATCTTTCCACTCGTTATTTGCGTCTTTTTCTCCCAATTCAGCGTCTAGTTTGGCGCGTTTCAAAACTAATCCCTTCCCTCCGCCGGTACCAAAAATACCACCTCGCGTACCTTGTAAAAACCGCTGACTAAATCCTTTAAGCGTTGTAATTTGCTCCCACGCGTCACCGGCGTTCCCGGTCATAGCCAGAGTACCCCACATCCTACCCCTGGTATCCATAACTTCTTTGGAACGTTGGACCCCCGACGCAATTTGTTTTTTCTTCATATCTTCCATTTTTCCCGTTAATGTGCCCCACCCTCGCTTGAGATTTAAATCAACGCCAGTCCCTTTCCAGCCAAACCTCTTGAGAGCTCCTCCTTCCCATTGCATGCGATTCAACCAATCCGCGCCGGTCTTTAATCCCTTCATCCCCAGCCCCTTCCCGCTCTGTATCCAGCCCATTCCTTTCCCGGCCATCTGGCCGGCAAAGCCGCCCATCTGCTGCGTTACCATTAAGCCGCCGATAAGGAGAGCGATAACAATGATATAGCGCTGAAAATTATTAGCGGTAAATATTGAACTTAACGCTCCGCTCACTTTACTTCTCTCTTGTTGTAGTTGGTCTTGAAAATTAGCGTTGCCAGAACCAAAAGGATTATATCCCGCCCAGCTATTCTGCAACTCTTGAGCCGAAGGTTGGGCGGTCGTTAACGCGAGCCATACGAAGAAAGCAAGCAACGGCCCGGTAACCACTTGTTTGATAAAATCGCTCCAAATCTGCTGGGTATATTTCTGCGCCGCCGGAAAAGCATGCCCTAAAAATACCAAAGGGGATAAAATCGTATATACCCAGAGCATAATAATGCGCATCACAATGATTGCCAAAAACACTATCACCACTACCAAAGTAATAAGCAGGGCGGCAAAGCCGGCAATCAGCGCTCCTAATGTAGCCAGTACCCCAACGCCTTCCGTGCTTATATGCGTATTAGCAAAGGATAAATATTCGTTAATCTGGAATGCTTTAACAAATTCGTTCGCCCCAAACTGGGCAAAGCCGCTGACAAAAGTCATCATCACTACTTGCCCAAAATCAATAATTAGTCCAAAAATCGTGCGGGAAAAATTAATTAAAACAGCGGCAATAATTAATTTAGGTAAAATCTTTTTGAGCTGATAACTTTCTACCCGCAAAATAGTGGCAAAAGCAATGGTTAGCAATATGAGCACAAAAAACATGTTGCATAAATCTCTGATTATTACCCAACCCTTAATTACCGTGTCTACGTCAATAAAATGGTTATACTGTATTACTTCAATAAACATCCAGATAAGAAACGTCAGCAGCAGCCCGGCCGCGTAAGCAAAAGGATAAATTATCCAAGCTAATACAGTGACAACAGCAGCCGCGGGACCGGTTAAGTTGCCTTTATTACCGCTTTCTCCATCAGAAGAGGGGACAGCTACATATTCAGCGCCATAAACTAAAGGTATCGCAAAAAATATCGACGATAAAATTAATACCAATAAAACAAAATTTAGTTTTTGACTTTTCCTACTAAACATTTTACTTCAATTATTCATTATATTTCACGGCGCGGGCGGGCCATAAATAGGGCTGAATAAATTAACTAATGCCATAAAGCCGCTTAATCCCAGATTTAACAGCGCGCTAAACATCATCCCTAATTTTGCGCCCCAACTGGCGCTCATCCAAGTAACTATCATTACCACTAAACTCAACGCTCCAATTATTACCGCCCCCGCAATTAAATCCAACGCGATTAACGCCATTGCCTCCACCATCCCCGCGTTTTTACTTACGGCCTTGCCCGCTTGTCCGGCAGCCGCTTCCGCCTGTTTCGGCATCCATTCCTCTCCTAATTTGCAGAAAAATTTTTCGCCCAAAACCCAGCGCAAAAATACGTGGATGTTAATATAAATTAAAGTCGCTCCGAACGAATCAATCAAGTTAAGCCATGACGCTTTGAGCAGGGCGCTAGTGCTGAATTTTGCCCCCGCGCCCGCCGCTCCTTCCTTGTTAACTTGAGACTTGGCCTCTTGCAGCTTGTCTGCTTGTTCTTTGGCTTTGGCCTGCATTACCCGTTCGCGCAAACTCGTGCCGGCTTGCTGTTCTTGTTCTTTATTTTCCAGCGCGTTTTCGCGCGGACCGACCGGCGCTTCCTCTTGGCTCCCTTCTGACCCCGCCTCGCCGGCAGACCGGCTCCCCCTTGTCAAGGGGGAGAGACCGTCTTCCTCCCTTGACGCAGTATCGCGGGAAGGGTTAGCGAGGGGCGTATTGAAATCTTGCAACTTGGAATCTTGAAATCTTGGAATCTTGGGCTTTTGCGTCTTTTGCCTGGCGTTTTGCCGCCGCTGCCGCAAACGCCGCTCTCCCAGCCGCGCCTGCGCTCCCGTAAGTTGGGGCTTATTCAGCAAATCGTCTATTGTTAAAATTCCGGCGTTGTCCATAATTACCTCCCGTACTTAAATCCAATTTCCTTAACGTTTTGGCTGACCGGCTTATTAGCCAACCCGCGCAAAGCCGCAAATATCTCTTGAATTTTTTTGTCATGCCCGCTGTATTTATCCTCCAGTTCCCATAACTTCCGCGCCAAATCCTTGTAGGAAAAAGCTAACTCGCGCAACCTGATAAAAGCTTTTACAATATTGATATTAATTGCTACCGCTCGCTTGCTTTTTAACACACTAGAAAGCATCGCCACGCCATGTTCAGTAAAAGCATATGGCAAATACTTGATGTTTTGTCCTCGCTTCAAGATCACAAATTGTGATCTTGAATAACTTGAAGTCACAGATTGTGATTTCAAGTTTATTAACTCTTCTTTAGTCAGCTGAAACATAAATTCTTTCGGAAATCTTTCTATGTTTCTCTTTACCGCCTGATTTAAAACTCTTACCTCTACTCCATACAAAAACGCTAAGTCACTATCTATCATGACTTTTTGCTCTCTGATGAGCAGTATCTTATCTTCAACTTTTTCTAACGGAATTAACGATTGCATTGTTAGTTGTCAACACATTAATTATAACATATTTTACTCCTCTGCTCCAACTGTTGCCCCAACCGTGCAAAAATTTGACAAAATTAAAAAAAATGGTATACTAAAGACACTACATTGATCATTTCAAAATAGACAAAAAAACGCTTAAAAAGCGAAACGGAGGATTATCATGAAAAAGATACATCAGATTCTGTTAGGATTATTCGTGGTGGTGTTTGCCGCTGTTTCTGTGGTTGATGTTAAGGCGACGGAGATTAATGTCGCTGATTATTTTCCGTTGGAAGTTGGGTTTAAACAAATATATAGATACCACAATAACCCTGAACAATTGCGTTACTACGAAATAATGGGGACCAAAAATTACTCCCGCTGGACAGGGTATCTGATGGCAATGTCGTATTTAGGCCCGCCTTCTGACCAGAGTGAGTACATAGCTTGGGGGAGAAATGAAGCAGGTATTGTCCAATTTGAATATTCCGATGATTACTATTCAATACTACTTGAGCCATACGCATTGGGGATACCAAATAACCCTCAAGTAGGAGATAAAGTCATTAACATTTATGACCCAGTCGGCGCCGCTCCTATTCCTACCGAGCTTAGCGATAACATTATCGTCAACCCGGTAACCATCACGATAATCGAAGATGGAGTAACCGAACTCGGGGATGAACCAGTTGTTGTAACTATGGAGATAATGAGCATGTGGGACATGGTAATTGTCCCAGCTGGAGTATTTATAGACACCATAAAAATAAAAACGGTTGAGGTTACTGACGATAATCAAACTACTTATGAATGGTATGCGCGAGGGGTCGGCTTAGTAAAATCAGCCGAGGATGAAAATGGCGTTAGAGTACTGAAGGAATTGGTATATTTTGGTACCGGACCATTTCCTACTCCTGTACCAACCCGTACTCCTCAACCAATAGCGACTCCAACTCCTACCAATACGCCAGTCCCTTCACCGACTCCTACCCCAACCAACACTCCCGCTCCCTCTCCCGTACCGCAACGACCAGGAACGATCCTTTATGAGAATGCTATTAGTAGCGGCGATTTAGCTGCCAATGGTATTACTGAAATTGCTGGCACATTTACTGGTATGACGCCAGCCGAAATATCAATCGTGCCTGCTGCTGGCGATACGCTTCTATCTACCTCGCCCTTGACGCAAAATTATCTCCTGCAAATACATGCGGGAGCAAACAGTGGGAGTCTGCTACTTTTTAATTTAGCGGAAACAATAGCTGTTTTTTCTGACGAAGAAATAAGAATTAGTGTTATCGTCAGGGGAGACCGCACTACCCAACTCTTTATTGGGACAATAGATACGGCAGGTGGACAACTTACTTCAGTTATGGAGTATTTGACTACCTATCCGCAAGCCGAGTGGGAGGTAGTTACGACTAGCCACCAATCCCGTTCCGGAAGAGTTGTCCCGTTTGTACAAGTCCTCGGGCCCGGCTCTGTATATATTGATCGAGTTGAAGCCCGAGTTGTTCCTAAAAATTTTTTTTAATATTAGACCTCGCCTGCCTGCCGCCTACCTGCCGGTAGGCAGGGTAGGCATGGCTTCCGCTCGCCTCGCTGAAGCTTTGGCGAAGCGGACTGGAATGACATTTATCAAAAAGTTCCGACAAGTATTGCCGGAACTCTTTTTTTATTCTCAATATAATAATTTCTCTATCTATGGTTTTACCACAATTGTCCCGCCAAATCTGCTTACTACACTATACCAACCCCAATTATCTTTTATCCAGACCGATAATCGTATATCGCATTGCCCACCGTTGCAAGTAATACTTGAAAACTGGTTATCTTTTTCTAATGCATACCAATAATCATATACATGGTAATAAGAATGGGGGTTATCCGGGCTGGGACGGCCTCGCAGTTCAGCGCCGGAAACAGAAGTAGTATAGCCATCACCCCATTCAACGCGAATTTCCGTTAGCGGCAATTGGTCACTGTCAACCTGGGAAGTAAAAGTTAAATGCGCTAATGGATTAGCGGTAGTTAAGTCAACATCGCCGTTTAGTTGGCCATTAACTGTTATATTATTTACGCTCGGCCTAATGGCGCAATAATACGTATTAGTACCGTCAATACCTAAAGCGTGAGTTCGACCGCCTGAACATTCTTCTGCCGGCGGATTCCAATTATTAAAGTTTGGTACTGTCCGGTAGCCCCCTTTGTCTAAAGGATCGTTTGGTGATGGCCATCGCCATTCCCAAGCGCCAAAACTCTTGGCAAAAATACCTTTTAACTGCTGCCCTAAAGTCGTAGTTTCATTGCCGCTGCCAAAGGGAAAGCTATAGCGGAATCTCACTTGCCCATTTGGCTCTTCCGCAATAATCGGCATATTCTTATCGGCTACCTTGCCCGTCCACTGCATGGGGTTATCAACCGGTGCCGGGTATGCTAGCGAACCAAAAGGAGCCAAGTCATCTTGGTAAGCGCATTGTGGGTTGAGATTATTAGTGAGTGCGTCTGTGCAAGATAATTTATACGCGCTGCCTTCCTTTACTCTGCTAGTCCAGACTTTATTTTGACCGACAGGGTCAATTGTTTGAACTAATGTTGCGCAATATTTTTCAAAATCATATAACTTGTCGTCTTCCGGATTATAATACATTAGTCCTGTTATAGAAGTGTTACCTATATAAGCATACCAGCCATCTTCTCCTGAATCGCGTCCAGCTAATTCATCAGAGGGATGAGAATAAGTGCCGTCTGGTTTAAATAAAATTCCTTCAGGAACATTATAATAATGGTTTCTTTGTGACTGTCCAATCCCAAAAGTTCCATCGTTACAATGAGTATTATGATATTCACTTGTACGTCTATAGCCAGGAGGAGGAGGCTCGGGAATAAAATCACAACTGTTGCCTATATATTCAACTCTTCTATACTCAACTTTCACCAGCGACCTGAGCTCAGTACAATAATACAACGGGTACTTCCCCGTATACGCCGCCACCTGCTCGTCCACGCCGTCGCCGCGGACTTGGCTTACCGGCCACCAGAGCAGGCAGGCGTTCGGGTTTCCCGGCGAGCGGTCGTACTCTAAACAATATCCGTACCAACCCTTTTGGCGGATGCCGGAATCGTCAATGGAGTCGCAAGACAATGAATCCGACTGCGGATACAGCCGGCAAGACTGCTGGGCGTACCAGTAATCGCCCGCGCTCGTGCTGCCCGCCTTATCAGCCGTTACTAACCGCGTCTGCAAAGTCGGTCTAATCTGGATGTCGTCAACATACATGTTGCCGGTTGCCTGCCCCTCGGTTTTAATAATGATTTTTATTTTTTTATAACTATTATTATTAAGCCCCGTGTCAAACCGGCTAAATTTACTGCTCCACCCAATGCCCGCCGCCTGGTCCAAAGTTGCTAATGTATTGCCGGATGTGAGTGGCTCATCGCCGTTATCAACAATTCCCTGCACAATAATCTTGGCGCTGCCGCTCGTTAAACTCAAAGTATTCACTCTGGCGGTAATCGTATAATTTGGATTATCAGGCGATACTTCCAGCGGCACCTGTGAATGCAGTTGAAACGCTACTCCCAGCGAGAGTAAATTCCGGCCTTCAACCGGATAACTAATAGATAATCTTTGCGCGGCTTGCGGCGTGCCAACGACAGATACCATATTATCCTGCACTGATTGGCTGACAGCTCTGGCGCTTGCATCGTTATTGCGCAACATCCAGCCGCTGGGCACGCCGGCGGTATTGGTAATTTCAAAATTGCCGTTCGGCACAATCGTCAAGTCCCCGGTCTGCTCCATACTGCCTAAAGTGAAACTGCCTTCGGTTAAAGAGTTGTTGTTCCAGAAACCGACTTGGCTGTAGCCAGTGGTGTTAGAAATTAACTTAACATCTAATCTGCTATCTGGCGTTGGTGGTGTTGTGCTTGGCCAAGCAGTATCATCTAATTTCACTGTCTGATTTTTCTTTTCCGGCGCTACCCAAGACTTGCACTGATTGCCTTCATCCAAGCCGTCGCAGGCGCCGATGTCGTAGCAGATTTTTTGGTTCTGCCGCGTATCGTCGTTGACGAGCGCGTAACTGCGGCAGGCGAGCCATTCGGAGCAGACGCGGTCGTGCTGGGATTTGAGCACGATGTTAGCGTTAGGATTGCAGCTTGCGCCGTTGCAGACCGGCAGTTGCTGGGTAGCTGTTGTATCTAAAGTATTATTAGCGCTGTTAGTATAAATCGTATCAGCGTCATAAGTAAGCGCCCTCATCGTTATGCTATTGAGCGTGCCGCCGCTGACCGAACGCTGGTTAAATAAGATGCAGCCGTTGCTGTAATCAAACTGGCCGTTGCAGGAAGAAGCGTCTAAATTTTGAGCTAACTGATAATTGACAATCGCCTGCCGAAAATAATTACTGGCATTTCTGGGATTGACAATAATATCTGACAAAGTATTAGAAAAAATTAGCCAGCTATTTGTAGAATTAGGTGGTTTACCTTGCACTAATTCATTGCTGGTATTTAAGTTGTATATAGTAGTATGAATGCCTGACCTATTATCACTAATATCTAGCCCCTTACTGCCAACATACAAAGTATTCTGCTTTATTCGTACGGTTTGATCTTGATTAACCGAACGGCTGCTTAATAAATTAGGCGACGGCTGGGACACCGGGTCAATAATTTCGGTGCAGCCGGAAGCAGCAGCCGGACACAAGCCAACCCAGTTGCCGCTGGTATCACTGCTGGGCTGTTCAATTCGGTTGCCCGCGCCGCCAAAGCCGATTGTTTTGGGCGCGATATCCCCATCATTTGGACAAAGCTCGTCCCAATTGTCTAATATACAACTCCCCAGTGACCTTGCCGCACAATCGCTGTCAGCAGAACAAATGTTTGCTACCGTATGTTCTATTGTTTGGCTATCTGAACTAACCGTACACCGTTTTACTCTCTGCTTATACCAATCAAATCCAAAGTAACCGTTGCGGTATTCGCAAGTTGTTTCGCCCGGCTCGCGGAAGTAGTAAGCCGTGTTTTGGCTGTCGCGGTATTCTCGGCAGCCGACTTGCCCGGCCGTGCACAAAGTCCTCTGATAATCATCCGGATTGTTTAATAAATAAGTATCCGTATGGCTGATGACTCTATCGCCGTAAGTATTGGGTTTGCCTAAACGCTGGCAGCCCTTGTTTTCCTTCGTGCAGTTCTTTGCCGCATCATAAACCGCGTAGATAAATTTGTCGGCGCTGACTAGCGGGTTTCCGGTTCTTTCTCCAGTGGGCGTATAATTTTGCGTGTCAATCATTAACTCGCAGCCAATAGCCGACTCGGAACATAACGCGCTGAAAGATTTTAAATAATAGCTTGCTTGAGCCCGGTCGCGGTATTCGTAACAGCCGGCGACTCCTCTATTAAATGAGGGGTCGTAATTGCCAGCGCTGTTATTCTGTGGGTTTAAATCTCTGTACTGGCAGGAAGTGTTCCAGGAATCTTTAATCAAATAATAATTATCAACCACTTCGCGCAAAACAACTGAATCTAAATAATAGCCGGGGCTGTCAGCGGCAGTAATAATCTGCAGTTCATCTCCGGAGTCAGCCGGACGATTAAAGGAAGGCAAATAAAAAGTTATTAATTTCCACTCATTATCATCGCTGTTGATAAGGAAAGCCGCGTTTGGGTTGGTAGGTGAAATTTGAAAAATTTGTGGACTTAGTGTGTTCGCCCTTTCTTTTTCGGGATTAGTTATTTTTATTGCCGAAAAATGTAAAGCGCTGGCTGAATCGCTCTTTTTTACCAACAACTCAACGGTATATGATTTGCCTTGCGTACCTCCCGTGAATTGTTTAACAATAAACGCAGCACCATCCTTGCTTATGTCTTTACTAACCTCCAGTGATCTGCCGCCGCGTCGCACTGATTGGTTGCTGGAAACTATGGATGCGTTGCCGCTAACGCGCCAACCGGAAATATTCCCGTTTTCAAAATCATCCGCTAACGCAATACGCACATTATTGCCGATATTGCCGACATATTTGCGGCAGCCGGTTTCCGGCGCCGAACACATTACGCCTTGTTGGGGTATAGCCATATAGATGCAAGCGTTAATATCGGTTCTCCACTCTCCGCCGCCCTTACATATAGAACAAGTACTATTCGTGTTCCATCTTCCACCTGCGTTGGTACAGGCGGTTTGATTGGTATTATTGTTAGCCGCAACTAAATCCGCTACCGGATCAGCGCTGGAACGCCGGTACGGATGGCAGTTGGTGTCGTAGCTGATGGTGCGCGTAAAAAGCGCGTAAGTAATGACGCCGGTGCGGGAATAAAACTGCCGGCAGTCGGGATTATATTCGGGGTTGCCGGAAGGGGCGTTAAAAATACCTTGGTCGCAAACTGTTCTACTTTCAATTTTATGTATATTGTTATTATTCGTTGTATCTATCCCGCCTTCGGTTACTGCCGGGATATTTTCATCACCACTCTTTTTTAAAGTAAAAACTTTAAGTTGAAAACCGGACTCATCCGAACCTTCCCAAGTGTAATATGGCCGGCTCGCGTTACTCTCGGTCGTGCACTGGCGCAAAACCGAATAATACTCAATGCCTTCGCCGCCTTGGGCCACTTCGTCTAAGTTGGTGAATTGGTCGCAGCCAACCGCCTGCGCGCTGCAACTTCTGCCGCTAGCCGGAATTAAATATTGGTCTTTGACCGACTCAAAAACGGTCGGCTGTTGGATGTAAATATCATAGCCGTTGCAGGCCTGCGGGCAGTAATCGTTAGAGCCGACTTTGGCCGGAATGACAAAGCCGTCGCGCGCGCGCGTAAAGCTTTCGCAGCCGACTTCGGCTTGCGTGCACTGGCGGACAAAGTTATTGCACAGCGCCGGCGCATCAGCTTTAAGCTGCCCTTCAGCGTCATAACAAAATCCGACAAAAGTGCCGCTATTAACTAAATAACTCGGCAATAACTTGAGCGTAGTAGTGCTAATGACACTGTTATAATAATTATCATCCACATCGCTTCCGCTGGCTGGCAACTCTGACGATGAAATCAAACTTTCTACTCTATTTTTACTGATGCGCAAAAATTCATGGCAACCCTCGTTTTGCGCGTTGCAGGAACCGGCATTGCGGTTAAGGTAAATCTGTGGTGTATCACTCCAAGTATTATTTTGATAGTTATAATTTGTGCTGTAAGCGGTACAGCCCGCGCTGTTGGAGTCGCACCATTGCAAAGTGTTTTGCAGATAAGAAACGGATGCGCCGCCTGCTTGGGTAAAAGTCTGGCAAGTGTTGTAAAGCGGGTTGCAGGCGTTCGCGCCAAAATTCCAGGTGCGGCGCTCCTGCGTGCAGTAGCCGTAAACTTCGCAGGAGCCGTCCGCGTTTTCTTTGACGCAGGCCTGCTCGTCCGCGCAATAGTTGTCTTTGCGCGAAATTGTGTATTGGCCGCTTACTACCTGCGGCTCGCCGAATGTTTCCGGACCGTAGCCCGAGCGCGCGCAGTAATTAAGCGGCGCTTTCAACACCCAGTTAGGGTCAACTAAATTTCGGCACCAGCGCGAAGTTTCAACGCTATTGTTATTAACTTCGCGTGGTCCATAATCATCCGTGCCGGAGAAACAATTTACTAATTCAGCCAAAGTAGTTTGTCTGATGTCTTCTTTGCTGCCGCCGGTGACGGTTATTTCATCGCCAAAATGCTCGTTGATGTAACGCGCCGCCACCTCCCAGCCGACCGGCAATATCCGGAACTTGCGCAAAATTATCAGCGAGCGATAGGGATAATTTTCGTCGGTATAGCGCGGTTCCTGATTTTCTGCCGAAAAACCGAAAGCGCCGGCCGGATTTAGCGTCCCTTCGCGCATCGCCTGCCCGACCGTTTTTTTGTCCTGCACCGCCTGCCGGAATCTTTCCGTAATGACGCAGTTCGTCGGCCCGGCTTTATTGGGGTCCGGGCACTGCACCAGTTCCGACAAAATATTATAGTCGCCGCGGATGTTAAAGCGCGGCTGTACTATCTGGCGGAATCGCTCTTCGGCCGCCCGCACGCCGCCGCCGGAAGATACGTCCGCGGTCGGATTGTAAATTCCTCCGGTAGCGACAGAAACTCCTCCGCCTTTATACAAGCCGCCGTAAAGCAAATTGCGGATGAGCTGAATCGCCAGCTGGTTTAAAAATATGTTGGCCGCGTCAATTAAAGCGTTGCCGGTAAATTTCACTATGTTTTCCGGTTGCTTGATTAAATCTTTTTTGACCGACTCTGACACTAAGTCTGCCGGCGTCTCTTTAACCCCGGCGAAGTTGCGAATATCCAGCCAGCCCTTATTCATCTTTACTTCTTCCAAAGCGGAATTCGCTTTCTGTACCGTTGACTGCAAAAAATCAGTCTGGGTGCTTAAAGCAATGCCTAAATCGTTGGAGGTGGGTTCAAAATAATCCTGAAAGTCGCGTAAAAAAGTCGGGCTGCGCAACTGCGCCTCCCAATTATTTCGCATTTGGCTGAAAGTACACGCCGGCTGCGGTTTTTGATACTGCACCAAACCCAAACCGATTTTAACGCCTACGCCTAAAGAGGGCTGGCATAAATTAATGCCGCCGAAACCCTGCGCGCCTAAAGTATGCAAAAATTCTCCGGCTCCCGCGTCCAAGCTGTCTTTAAATACGTCGCCTAAACTTCTCGTTTCAAAGGCGGCTTGCTGGCCGGTCAGGCCGCTGGCGACGTAATTAGCCGCGTCATAGGCAAGCGTATTAAGCATCGTCGTTAAGCCGCTTTGAAAAGCGACCGACCCGGCTTTGGCTAATCCTTTATTTAAAGTATCCAGCGCTTTAGTCAGCCAACTTTGTTGTTTTACTGCGACATTGCCTTTGAGCTGGGCTTTGATATTTTGGGCATCGTCCACAGAAATGCTTTGGCCGTACTGTCCGCCAAGCGCCTGTATGTCTTCTATTGATGCGTCCGACCCTAACTGGCTAAAAAGACCCATCTCAACTTGAGCTTGAGTTAACGGTATTATAAGGGCAAAATAAACAAAAAATAAGCTGATGCCAATACCAGCCGTTATGATTTTAAACTTTAATTTTTTTCGGACAAGCATGGGGAGAATCAATTAACAATTATCAATTACGAATTATCAATTACAAATTTTTATTTTTCATGGTTGTTTGTATTTTGCCGATAATTCTACAGATTTCTTCGCAATCTACTAAAAGTGATTCGGCAAAGTTTGGTTTTAAATATTTTAGTATCACGCAATAAATTTATCCAATAACGAGTTTCACGAGCCTCTTTGTAAGCTACGGATAATTTAGAAATAAAATCTTTATTTGATTGCCCGCCGATTGCTTCTTCTATATTGGCGCCGATAGCGGTTCCGCTTCTTAAAATTTGCTTTGACAATACATATTCATGTTTCTCATTCACCAAGTACTTGTATAAATTGACTATCCTCAATGCAAACGCGTAACTTTTAATTGCCACAACATTTTCCTTCATAACTTAACTACCGTAATTCGTAATTGATAATTCGTAATTGTTAATTGTTTTGCTGTCCTTTCAGCGTCTGCTCGTAAACTTGCATCAGCTGTTCATCGCTGATTTTATCCAAAATATCCGCGCTCATCCCGGCCGAACGCAGCAGCGCGCGCAAAGTAGCCGCGTCCACCTCTCCGCCTAACACTTTAGACGCGTCCGGGCTGGATGCGTCCAAACCGCCGGCGGCGGGCGAGCCGAACGGCGCGGAATTAGGCTGTGCCGCGCCTAATCCGGCCGACAAAACTCCTGGAGCGTCTAACGGAGCCGTCGCTGCCGGCGCGGACGGCGACGAAGTAGTCTGCTCGGCGCAGCTTTGCCCGGCGGGGCAATTAGGGTCGGTATTTTGCTCAACTTCTTTTTTATCCGCAATGCCGTCGCTGTCGCTGTCTTCTAAATAAGGCGAGGTATTATAAGCGTACAATTCGTCATAATCGGACAAGCCATCCTGGTCGGTGTCTTGGTTGCGCAACGAATCCAAAGCGGCCGCTTCCGGATTTTTAGATTGATTAAGCTGCGCTAATTCCTCGGCAGTCAATGGTTTGGTAATCTGCAAACCGCCTTTAAATTGTACCGCCCAAAGTATCAGGGCGCTAACGCCAAATACAACCAAAAAAGCTGACGCTAACTTCTGCTGCCAGCTAAAACTTGGCGCCTGTTTTGGCTGTAAATTTTGCAGTTGCTCGCGGTAATCGTCGCCGGAGATATATTCCTCGTCTGATTTCTGTTGATAACTTTCATCCAAGTTAAAATTATCTATTTTATCCATAATTAAATGTATTTACTGTCACAAATTTCCACAAATTTATTGCGAATTAGCACAAATCACGAATACAAACTTCGTGAATAGCAAAAAAATAAATTAGTGATTAGTGTAAATTCGTGAATGGCTTGGTTGTGAATTAGTGACATATTAATTATAACATATTTCGCCCATCCAGCACAACAAATAATTTTTGCCAGTCGGCAAGCGATAACTCTTGCGCCCGAGCCGTTTCTTTTAGCCCGCAATCCGCTAAAATTTTATTTACGTCTTCTTTCTTAATTTTTAATCCTTTGGTCAAATTCCCTTGCAACTGCTTCCGTTTGGCGCTAAAGCCGATTTTTACCAACCTAAAAAATTTTTCCTCTGACTTTATTGACTTTATGACTTTATTGACTTTTAGACTAACTATCGCGCTGGCCACTTTTGGTTTTGGCCAAAAAGCATCCGCCGAAACATAAGCGATAATCTTTGGCTCGCTGTAAAACTGCGTCGACACCGCGAGCAAACTCATTTGCCCCGGCCGAGCGCAAATTCTTTCCGCCACTTCGCGCTGCAGCATTAAAACCATGGCACTTGGTTTGTTTTCCGCCTCTGCTAAAAATTCGCGCAAAAAACGGGAAGTGAT
>Ga0209542_10003673_pt1 | contig 32540 bp, 25 predicted proteins | sample RifCSPhighO2_01_FD_184028 | JGI IMG/M metagenome (GOLD analysis project Ga0209542, IMG submission 184028) | Soil microbial communities from Rifle, Colorado - Rifle CSP2_plank highO2_0.1 (SPAdes) (version 2) | ecosystem: Environmental > Terrestrial > Deep subsurface > Rock core/Sediment ... | reverse complement strand
ATATTCTTATTGATCTTGTCTTCCCGCCCTCATGCGCTTCCTGCAAAAAGGAGGGGGCATATCTTTGCGGACAATGCAGGAACGCCCTGCGAATGATCCCGCCGTCTTGCTTCGTGTGCGGACGCCTCACGCCTTTGCGCGGCCGCGTGCCTGCCGGCGCGACCTGCAAAACCTGCAGAAAAAAAACCGTGATACGGCGGTTTCTTTCTCCGTTTCTCTATGAAGCGAGTACCGCGGAAGCGCTCGTCCGGTCGCTCAAGTACCACCGGATCCTCGCGCTTGCGCCTGGCATGGCGCAGGAAATGGCAACATATCTCGCGTATTACACCCCGCGCTTGCCGCGCGATGCCTGTTTTGTCCCGATACCGCTCCACCCGCGCCGCGAGCGGACCCGCGGATTCAACCAGGCAGAACTCCTTAGCGCAGGCGTTGGAGTCTTGCTCAATATCCCGATCATGCCGATCCTTGCGCGAACGCGAAACACCGCGCCGCAAGCGCCACGCACGAAAGATGAACGGCGCACGAATCTCGAACACGCGTTTTCTGCACCCTCACAAAAAAACGCGCCCCGGCTCGCCATACTCATTGATGATGTAAAAACAACAGGCGCAACGCTTGAGGAAGCTGCGCGCGCGCTCACATCCGCCGGAGTAAAAACAATCTGGGCGGTTACGTTCGCGCACTAGAAAGATAAATTCCAAATCCTAAAATCCAAATCAAAGGCAACTATTTAAATTTCAGCATTCTATTCGCTCGTCACGCGGAAAACCTCTTCTATCGTCGTCATTTTTTGCGACACGCGGATAAACCCTTCATCGAGCATCGAAAGCATTCCCTCCTCGCGGGCGCGTCGCTCAATCTCGTCCGCGGTCGCATTTTTCACGATGAGTTCCTTTATCGATTCTGAAACATTGATGACCTCGTGAATCCCCATCCTTCCTTTATATCCGTCAGCGCACATCTCGCTCTTTTTCGGACGCGCCAATTCAATATCGCCGAACGAAGACCCTGCGGGAACGATCTTTTCTTTCACGAGCATATCCAAAACCCGCTCAACCTGAATGTCTTTTTCCATGCTTTTTATTTCATCCTTAGTGAGCTTGTAGGAGTCGTGCTCCGGGCATACGCGTCTCACAAGGCGCTGCGCGATGATGGCGTTTACGGTTGACGCGATGAGAAAGGGCTCGATTTTCATATCGATGAGGCGAGGGAGAGCGCCTGACGCGGAATTCGTATGAAGCGTGGAAAGAACGAGGTGTCCGGTAAGCGCGGCATTGATTGCGAGTGACGCGGTTTCATTGTCGCGGATCTCGCCCACCATGAGGATATCCGGATCTTGGCGCAAGAGCGAACGGAGTCCGGAAGCGAACGTAAGGCCGATATCGGGCCGCACCTGCGTCTGGTTAATCCGCGGGATCCGGTATTCAATCGGATCTTCGACCGTCGAAATATTGACTCCGGGGATATTGAGCATTTCAAGAATCGTATAGAGCGTCGTTGTTTTCCCGGAACCGGTGGGACCGGTTGCAAGGATGATGCCCGTGGGGCGCCTGATCGCGCGATGAATCCGATCAAGGTTGATGCCCCAAAACCCGAGATCTTCCAAAGAAAACCCCTTGATATTTTCCGGCAAAAGCCGCATGACGATTTTCTCCCCTTCAAACACCGGAAGAATCGAAACGCGAAACGAAAGCTTGTACTCCGGGGTCTCGATCTTAAACCGGCCGTCTTGCGGAAGTCGGTGCTCATCGAGCTTCAAATTCGACATGACCTTGATTCGCGCAACAATGCCCGGCGCAATCTGCTTCGGAAGCACCATCGCGTCGTGCAAAATGCCGTCAAGACGATACCGAACGAGCACCTCTTTTTCCATCGGCTCGATATGAATGTCGGACGCGCTTTGCAAAATGGCGTGCCTCAAAAGCGTATCGACGATTCTTACGACGGGTAGATCTTCGGCGAGCTTTTTCAAATCATCCACGTCTCCCTCTTCTTTCCCGTCGCGCGCGACTTCAAGAGCGGCGCTGGTTTCCGTCTTGATGATATCTCCGAATTCCGCCTCAAGAGATTTTTGATATTGCAGAAGGACGTGCTTCATTGACTCGGGGGTCGTAAGCCGCGGAAGCACTTTCATATTCGTTTTCTTCCTGATGAACTCAATGGACTGGATATCGTCAGTATCGAGCATCGCAACCTGCAGGTCTTTGCCCGATTTCTTGAATGCAATGATGTTGTTTTTTCGCGCAATTGCCTCGGGAATAATCTGCAAGACCTCGGGGTCTATTGTCTCTTTGGCAAGATCAACAAAGGGTATGCCGAGAATATATGCCTCGAGGCGCCTCATATCGGTCTCCGGAATATATCCCTTGTCAATCACAATGTCGCGAAACGCCTTTTTCCCGCTTTTCGCTTCTGCTTCCGCCTTTTTGAGGTCTTCGGGTTTTATGAGGCCCGAATCAAGCAAAAAAGCCTTGAGTTGTCCCTCCTCTATTCGCACAACGAAAAACTTTTATCCAGTATCCTTTCTCCAGACGGAGTTGCGTAAGGCGTATCAAGCGCAATACCTTACGTCCATGCTCCAGCAAACCCTAACGCCACAATTCCGACCGATTCTTTGCTACCACGAGAAAGCTGAGGGGATACACAGTGTTGCCAATAAGGTTATTTTCTTAACCGCCGGGGAATCGAAAGCAGCTGTCGAAATTTGGTGCGGGGCGATCCCCTTCCTATTTTTTCCCTAGCGTTTCGCGCACTTTCTCAACCACCTCTGAAAGTTTATAGTCGGTTTTTACGAGATAGCGATTCGCTCCAAGCTCAAGCACGCGGCCAACGTCTTCCATTTCGCCCAAATTCGAAAGAACCACAACAGGGATTTTTACAGTCGCTTCATTCTCGCGGAGCGCCTTTAGAACCGAAAATCCATCTTTTTTCGGCAGGACGAGATCAAGAAGAATGAGATCGGGCCGCTCGCGCTCGACAACGGAAAGCGCTTCTTCCCCGTCAGATGCGCTCACGACCGCATATCCTTCTTTTGATAAAATTTCCTCGATAGACCGCCGAAGATTTATCTCGTCTTCGACCACAAGTATCTTTTGCATATGGTATTTATATAATTACTAAAATAAGCATGTTTCTACTATAAATCCCTACAGGAAAGAATCAACCCTTCGACTCTCCGGCCTAAAGGACGGAGTATGCTCAGGGTTGATACTGAGCGGCGCCTTTACCCTCGCCTCAAAAGGCGATGTTTGGACGCCGTCGAATGTATCAATGTCACCGGGCAACGGGGAGCGTAAACCAGAAAGTGGACCCTTTCCCCTCCCGCGATTCAAACCCGATTTTCCCGCCTGTTTTTTCGATGATTGATTTTGCGATATAGAGGCCGATGCCGGAGCCGACGATCTTTTCGCGCTTGACGTTCTCCGCGCGGAAAAACTTCCCGAAAATGTTCTTCTTCTCTGTCTCGGGAATCCCGAGGCCTTGGTCGGTAACGCTCCATTTGACGCTCGGCCCGCCGGCATCCTCAATTCTTACCGTAATAACGCCGTCCCCGGGGGTGTAGCGCACCGCGTTATCAATCAAATTCTGTACGACCATGGTTACTCGGAGCTTATCGGCTTTCACGGGACGAACCGATTTCGGCGCGTCGTACTCTATTTTTACATGCGCGCCGCCCGTAAGCTCATTGAAATTCGCGACCTCTTTTTCCGTAAGCTCACTTAATGAAAATGGCTGAGAATCGAATACAATAGTGCCCGCGTCAATCCGTGAAACATCCAAGAGAGCGTTTACCATCCGCGCCATGCGTTCGGTGGAATCGGTAAGCGCGCCCACGAGCCGCCCAAGCTCGTTATTCGGGACGCCGGTTTTTTTCTCTTCGTCCGACATGTCGCGCACCATGAGGTCAAGCGTCCATTTAAAAACCGACAAAGGAGTCCTTAGCTGATGAGAAGCGATCGAAATAAATTCGGTCTTCATGCGGTTCGCCTGCGCGATTTTATTGAATCCTTGAATGATGGATTGCCCCATCACAAAAAAAAGAATCGCGACAACCGTCACCGCAACAACAGTCGGAACCTCCGGCTCCTCGAAGTATCTTGCCGCGATGATGGCGGTAAAAAGCATCGTGAAGATCGTCAACACCCCCATGGAAATAAAAAGAAAAGGCGGGCACTGCCACCATGAAAGTCCGGCTCGTTCGCATTCCGAGAAAAAATTGATATGCGGAAGTGTCTTTTTTTGAAGCTCTGCCATACGCTCGTATATTATTCAGTATATCACATTGCCTATAGGACAAGAAGAAGGAGTTATACAATGGGGGTTGACAATGCGCGGGCGATTTTCTATACTTATACCATCTGATCGGTCCGTGGAAACGGACCTCTTTATTTAAATAAATTCGAAGCACGAATCGCGAAATTCGAAACACGATATGATGTTTCGAAATTCGAATTCCGTATTTCCGAAAAAAGTGGATCTCAAGGCGTTCACGCAGTCAATCGAACAGCTTGCCGACGAAAAGGGCATCGCAAAAGAAGCGATCATCGAGACGATCGAGGCCGCGCTCGCGGCGGCATACAAACGCGACTACGGCAGGCGCGGCCAAATTATCCGTGCGGCATTGAATCCGGCAACAGGAAAAGTCGTATTCCGGCAAATCAAAACCGTCGTTGACGAAACAATGATAAAGACGGAGGAAGAGGTTCTCGAGGAAGAGCGCCAGCGCGAAGCAGGAGAGTTCGACCGGGAAGAGCAGGCTCCGAAAAGAAAGCAGGACGGCGATAGTGACGAAAGAGACGCAGAAGGCGATGGGGAAATAAAGCGGGTCAGATTCAATCCGGAAAAGCACATCATGCTTGACGAGGCGCAAAAAGGAAAGCGTGGCGCAGCAGTAGGCGACGAACTTGAATTCCCTGTCCCGGAAGAGCCGACATACGAATACGGCCGCATCGCGGCGCAAACCGCAAAACAAGTCATCATGCAGCGCATCCGGGAGGCGGAGCGCGAAGCGATTTTCAACGAATTCAAATCGCGGGAGGGCGAAATCATTTCCGGCATTATCCAGCGAATCGAAGGCAGAAATATCTATATAGATATAGGAAGGACCGTTGGCGTCATGCCTCCGGAAGAACAGATTCCGTCAGAACGCCTCCGAATCGGCGAACGGATCAAAACCCTTATCGCGCTCGTCGAAAAAAATCCGCGCGGATCAGGCATCTTTCTTTCCCGCGCGCATCCGCGGCTTTTAAGAAAACTTTTTGAAATCGAAGTTCCAGAGATCGCGTCCGGAGCCGTTGAAATAAAAGCGGTCGCTCGCGAAGCGGGATCCAGATCAAAAATAGCCGCAGATTCCCATGAAGAAGGGGTTGATCCGGTAGGCGCCCTCGTCGGCCAAAAAGGCGTCAGGGTGACAACCGTCATAAGCGAAGCAGGCGGCGAGAAAATCGACATAATTGAATGGTCGGAAAACCCGGAGGTATTTATCGCGCATGCGCTCTCGCCTGCGAAAGTGGTTTCGGTGGAGCTACATGGCGAACGCAAAGAGGCGCGTGCAATCGTCCCCGATGACCAACTCTCCCTCGCAATCGGAAAGGGGGGGCAAAATGTGCGTCTTGCGGCAAAACTCACGGGATGGAAAATTGACGTCCGTTCTGACAAAAAAAAGGATGAGATCGCGACCGAAAGCGAAAGCGCCGAAGCGCCCCTCGATGAGCCAAATCGAGCCGAGGACGAACAAAAAGAACCAAAAGAATAATTAATTAATTGATTAAGCAACACGCATGATTCTTTTCCCAATCATTACGTCGCTTGCCGCAATCATTTTTGCGGGGATTCTTATTGTATTCGTCAGAAAATACCCACCAGGAGAAGGAAAGCAAATTCTTATCTGGGAGGCGATCCGGGCGGGATCGCGGGCCTATCTCCGGCGCCAGAATATGACCATCGCCGCGGTCGCGATTGTGCTCGCCTTGGTAATCGCATATATTTTCCGCGACGCGAACGGAACCCTCATCAGCATCGGATTTTTAGTAGGAGCGCTCGCGTCTATCCTTGTAGGATATTTAGGCATGATGACTGCGGTTGATACGAACGTACGAACGACGGAGGCCGCAAAATCCGGAGTATCTCGCGCGTTTCGCGTCGCATTTTTAGGAGGGTCTGTTACCGGTTTTCTTGTCGTCGGCCTCGCACTTTTTTCAGTAAGCATATTTTATTTCTTTACGGAAGACATCTCGTCTCTCATCGGGCTTGCGTTTGGCGGATCCCTTGTCTCTGTATTTGCGCGCCTCGGCGGCGGCATCTATACAAAAGCCGCTGACGTTGGCGCAGACCTTGTGGGGAAAGTTGAAGCGGGAATCCCGGAAGACGACCCGAGGAATCCTGCGGTTATTGCGGATAACGTCGGCGACAATGTGGGCGACTGTGCCGGAATGGCGGCGGATCTTTTCGAAACCTATGCGGTAACCGCGATAGCCGCAATGCTTTTGGGCTCATATTCCGATTCTGGAAGCGGCATCTTGGTACTTTTACCGCTCGTCATCGGAGGCGTTGCGATACTCGCTTCCATTGCCGGAACATTCGTCGTCCGCATAAAAGAAAAAGCAAAAATTATGAACGGCCTCTACCGCGGACTCATCGCATCAGCCGCAATCGCTGCGGCTCTGCTCTGGTTTGTTTTTGCGGCTCTCCTCAAAGACTCGCGGGAACTCGTAAACCCCTACTATGTCGCATCTTTGATGGGAATTCTTGTCACCGCGCTCATGGTCGTTGCGACCGAATACTATACGTCAAAAAAATTCAGGCCGGTACAGACAATCGCGAAGGCATCGCTCTCGGGGCACGGCACAAATATCATCATGGGGCTTGCGTTTTCGCTTGAAGCGACCGCGCTCCCGATCATCATCATTTCTACGGGAATGCTCGCCGCGTTTCTCGCGGCCGGGATCTACGGCATTGCGCTTGCCGCAATGACCATGCTCGCGATGGCGGGAATCATTGTCGCAATTGACGCATTCGGCCCCATCACAGACAACGCGGGCGGCATCGCGGAAATGGCCGGGCTTCCGGAAGAGGTCCGCGCGGTCACGGATCCCCTTGACGCGGTCGGAAACACCACAAAAGCCGTGACAAAAGGATACGCGATCGCGTCAGCAGGCCTCGCGTCCCTTGTTCTTTTTGCGTCATACACGAAGGAACTGGAGAATTTCGGAAAAGGGGTTTTCTTCGACCTCGCCGACCCCTATGTCATCGTGGGGCTTTTTGTCGGCGGCATGATGCCATATCTATTTGGCTCGATGGCGATGCGCGCGGTCGGAAAAACCGCGCAAAAAGTCGTTGAAGAAGTGAGGCGCCAGTTCAAAGAGATTCCCGGAATCATGGAGGGAACCGGAAAACCGCAATACGACCGCGCGGTTGATATCGTAACCAGTGCGGCGATACGCGAAATGATCCTTCCTGCGCTCATTCCCGTCCTCATGCCGATCCTTCTCGTACTCCTCCTGAGGGGACACGCCGCAGAGGCTCTGGGCGGGCTTTTGGTAGGATCAATCGTGACCGGACTTTTTGTCGCGATCTCGATGACATCGGGCGGAGCCGCATGGGATAACGCAAAAAAATATATTGAGGAAGGAAACTACGGCGGGAAAAAATCGCCCGCGCACCAAGCGGCGGTGACCGGCGATACCGTGGGCGACCCGTATAAAGACACCGCGGGTCCCGCGATAAACCCGATGATTAAAATCGTAAATATCGTCGCGCTCCTCCTTGTACGAACGCCGTTTCTCTAATACCCATGAATGTCAGCGCCTCTCCAATAAAAAAATCGGAGATTCTGTTTGAAGTGGTCGTCCCCCACGAAGAATTCGAGCCCTTCGCAAAACGCGCGGCAATACTTCTTTCCGAAGAACGCGATTTCGAAGGATTCAGAAAAGGAAAAGTGCCCTACGAGATTGTAAAAAAAGCGGTGGGCGAACAGGCAATCTACGAGCGCGCGGCTGATTTGGCTGTGCGCAAAATGTATGGAGATGCGCTTCGCGAAGCGCTCCAGAAATCGCCGCATGATCCTGAAAAAGAAGAAACCCCGATAGGGCACCCCGAGATCACGGTCACCAAAGTAGCCCCCGGAAACGAGCTTCAATTCAAAGCAAAGGTCTCTCTCATGCCGCACGTCTCGCTCCCCGACTATAAAGCGCTTGCACGGGAAATAAAAAAACGGGAGGCAAAAGAAATATCAGTAAAAGAAGAGGAGGTCTCAGCCGCGATCGATTGGCTCCTTGACTCGCGCGCGACCGAGATCGCGGTCGCGCGCCCCGCGCAAAAAGGCGATAGCGTTGAGATTGATTTTGAGATCCGGCGCGGCGGGATAAAAATTGAAAACGGAGAATCGCGGCGCCACCCTTTGATCATCGGAAAAGGAAAATTCATCCCCGGGTTTGAAGAGAATCTCATCGGATTGGCTTCCGGTGAAACAAAATCATTCACCCTCGTCGCGCCGGACTCATGGCATGAGAAATCGCTTCGGGGGAGTGCGCTCGACATTACCGCGACCATGAAAGAAGTGCGCGAGCGGAATATCCCCGCGCTTACCGACGAATTCGCGAAAACCGCCGGCGCGTTTGAATCAAAAGATAAGCTCCTCGAGAGCGTCCGCGCGGGACTCCTCGAAGAGCGGCTCGCAAAGGAAAAAGAAAGAATCAGAATGAGGATCATCGAAGAGATCACCGGAAAAATGACACTTGAAATCCCGGACCTTTTAGTCGAGCTCGAACTCGACAAGATGGCGGACGAGCTTAAATCCGGGGTCGGCGAGATGGGCATGAAATGGGATGAATACCTGCTCCATATAAAAAAAGATATTGCGGGACTCCGTGCGGACTGGCGAAGCGAGGGAGAAAAACGCGCGCGGATAGCCCTCACGCTCCGGGAAATTGCCGCACAAGAGCATATCGCGCCCGCGGAGGACGAAATCCAGACGCGCGCAAACGAATTTCTCGCGCGCTACAAAACAGTGCGTGACGCCGAAAAAAAAATTGACCCAGGCGCGCTCAAAGAATATACTAGGGGCGTATTGAGAAACGAAAAAGTATTCGAATTTTTAGAATCGGCATGAAAACAGCCATGAACCACGACATCAATTCACAATATCTCATCCCGACCGTCATCGAAAAATCGCAGTACGGCGAACGGGCCTACGACATCTATTCGCGGCTATTGAAAGAGCGGATCATCTTTCTCGGGGGGCCGATTTCGGATCCCATCGCGAATGCGGTGATTGCGCAACTCCTTTTTCTCGAGTCGCAGGACGATAAAAAAGACATCAAGCTCTACGTGAACTCACCCGGCGGATCGGTTCCCGCGACCCTTGCGATCTATGACACCATGCAGTATGTGAAGCCGGACGTCTCAACCATCTGCGTCGGCATGGCGGCCTCGGGCGCAGCGCTTCTGCTTGCCGCGGGCGCAGAAAAAAAACGCTTTGCCCTCGCAAACTCCGAAATAATGATCCACCAGGTGATGGCGGGCGGCATCGAGGGCCAAGCGGTTGAGATCGAAATATCGGCAAAACACATCATCCGCTTAAAAGACCGCTTGAACCAGATTCTCGCAAAACACACCAAAAAACCGGTCGCACAAGTTGAAGAGGACACGGACCGCGACTACTATATGAACGCGGAGGAAGCGAAAAAATACGGAATCATCGATGAAATCATAAAACGGAAAAACTCCGTAAAGTAATCCCGGAAAAAATCCGTCCCCCGACGGGTTTTTTGTTACGTTTCTCTCTACTCGCTCGTTTTGATATAATGGATATGAATGTATCAAAGCCAGTACCCGCATGAACGAAAAAGAACCGTCAACAAAACAGCTTATCGCGTTTACCGTCCTCCTCTCTTTTATCGCGTCGATCCTCGGGACCATCCTTACGGTAGGCGTTCTTCTCCCGGGCGCTGACGCCGGAGGAACGAGCGGCCCGCTTATTTTCAACAAACCCCGGCTTCTCGAGAAAATAACCGAAAAAGTGCTTGAAAAAGAAACGATCGAGCGCGTGGAGCGCCAGGACGAACTCATTGTAAAAGTAGTCGAGTCTGCGTCCCCCGCCGTTGTTTCAATTGTCGCGACAAAAGATGTCCCTGTGATCGAGCGCTATTTTGTCGATCCGTTTGAAGGAAATCCCTTTTTCGGAGAAGGCGGATCCGGATTCCAAATTCCGCAATTTAGGCAAAAAGGAACAGAGAAGCGGGAGATATCATCGGGCACCGGATTTATCGTGTCAAAAGACGGCCTCATCATCACGAATAGGCACGTTGTCTCCGATACAAGCGCGGAATTTACCGCGCTTCTCAATGACGGCTCAAAACGAACGGCGAAAGTTCTCGCGCGGGACCCCTTGCATGACCTCGCAATCATGAAAATCGAGGGGAAAGACTACCCGACAATACCCCTCGGCAGCTCGCAGGAAGTAAAAATCGGCCAAGGAGTTGTCGCAATCGGAAACGCGCTCGGCGAATTCAGAAATACCGTCTCGGTCGGCGTCGTATCGGGTCTCGGGCGCACGGTTGTCGCGGGAGGAGCGGGTATCGAATCAGAAACGCTCCAAGAACTCATCCAGACTGATGCCGCCATAAACCCGGGAAATTCCGGAGGCCCTTTAATCAATATCCGCGGGGAAGTCATCGGCGTAAATACCGCGGTCGCGTCAGACGCAGAAAACATCGGATTTGCGATTCCGATTGAAAAAGCAAAACGCGCCCTTGCAAGCGTGCAAAAATCGGGAAAAATCATCTATCCCTTTTTGGGCGTCCGCTATACCGCGATCACGCGCGAACGCGCAGAGGCAGAGAAACTCGCGAAAGACTACGGGGCGCTTGTATCAAAGGGGCCGGGAGGGGAAGCGGCGGTTGTTTTGGGAAGCCCGGCGGAAAAGGCAGGCATCAAGGAGGGCGATATTATCCTTGAAATTCAAGGCGAGCGCATAGACCAATTGCACACGCTTGCCTCTATCCTCCAGAAATACCACGTCGGCGACGAGGTAACGCTCAAGGTGTTCCGCGACGGAAAAGAATCCGAATTCAAAGCGACTCTCACGGAACGGAAAGAATAGGGGCTAAAAGCAATTTTCCCAAAACCGCGCCAAAGCACGGCTTTGACTTTTTCCAAGGATTTGCAATAGTATCCGAAGCTCATCACAAAAGGAATCACCATGATAATACGGAAAATGGGCGGAGAATGGGAAACCGCAATAGTCCCTGCGCCTCCGAAACAATCAGACGCAATACTCGCTCACTCTTCATACAAAGAAGCCTTCCATTCCGCAATTCCTCCGTATCTTCTGCCGACAGGCGTTGCGCTCATGCTCGACGGACGAAGATTTCTCCTCAACGGAGGGCTTCTTTATACCGATGTCGGGATTCATGCTGAATACGCAACGCCTGAAATGGACAATGCGGAAGAAATCGTCGCGCATCAAAAAGCGGGCGAGCGAATTGTGGCAGAAATAGTATCGGCAATGAATAGCACAAGGGCGTTGAGAAATGACGGAGTCACCCTCCGTCTGTTCCGAAACAACAACGCGGAAAACAGGGAAGACCCAAAAGATAATAGGAAACCGCTTCCAAAAAGCTATGGCGACCACGAAAGTTATATGACGGAACCCGGCGACCGCACGAACCCTACCAAAGAATATCTGATACATCGACTTGCGCCGTTTTTCATATCGCGCATCATCTTCACTGGAAACGGATACATAGCGGAGGAAAAGAAACGGGTGCGATTCTTTCTTTCTCAGCGAGCATATGTGACAGAGAAAGTGGTAAGCGGGGACACCCAACACAATCGTGGGATAATAAACACAAGACAAGAGCCGCTCGCGCACGCTCACAAGTACGCGCGGCTCCACGTCATCGTGGGCGATTCGACAATATTCCAAGCCGCAACATTTCTCAAATTCGGCACAACGGATATCGTCCTTGATATGATCGAGATGGGATTCCTCTCCGATCCGCCGCTTGGATGCCCCGTGGATGAAACATTCCTCTGGGCGCTCCATGAATTCAATGTCGATGTTTCGCTCAGGACAAAAGTTGGCGGACTGTCTGCGGTCGCGCTCCAAAAGTGGTATTGCGAAAAGGCGGAAGAATTCTTTAACCTCTATCCGAAACGCCTCACGAGAGTCCGCAACCGCGTGATGGAACTATGGAAGGAAGCCATCGAAGCCGCGGAAAGCGACTATCCGATTCAAAACCTCGCTCCCATTGCGGGGTGGGCGGCAAAATGGACGCATATCGACCGAGACATCGCGCGTCGAGGACATTCATGGGGCACGAACCCGTACCAATACATTCACGTTGATACAAAAAGAAGCGATGAATCGGCGCATCAAGACAAGCGCACTATCCTCGGCCACATAAAACTCTTGAGCATCATTTTCGACCGAATTCTGCCCGAGGGTACTGCGCTCCTCCTCGAGCGAAAAGGATATACGGCAAAAATCGTATCGGATGAAATGGTCGAGAAGGCGCAATCCGGAAACCTCCTTTCTGGACGGGCGAAAGCGCGCGTAACCGACCTTCGTGTGGCCTATCGAGAACTCACCCAAGGAAAACTCGAAAAGGTTATTATGGATTGGGAAAAAGTGCAGATCGTTGGTACTGCACTAAATACAACGTTCACATACGGCGATCCTTTCACCGCAACTCCTCAAGTTGCAAAGGCAAAGTTATAATAGCGCCTCGGTTTCGACCGAGGTTTTTTCATGCATGCATTTATCCATGCTCCAGAAGGCCACGGGCTTGCCCATGGAGCTTCATTTTTCCCATTATATCGGCTATGATACGCCCGATGAATGATGGAGAATCGGATAAAATTCCGTACTACCGGACGCGCGCATACCGCGCACTCGAAACAATCCCGGGCGTCCTCGCATGGACCACGCTTATCGGGATGATCTTTATCGCGTGGCGCGCGCCGATATTCGCAAGCTTCTTTATTATCGCATTCGACCTCTACTGGCTCTTGAAAACCGTATTTTTCGTGTTCCATATCGGGGCCTCATACAGCGCAATGAAAAAAAATCTTGGCATTTCCTGGATGGAAAAGGTGCGCGATCCGAATCTCCGCGTCGCGGAAGAACTCTCTCCCCATGTGAAATCATGGAGCGATCTCTATCACCTCGTAATCCTTCCCGCATACCAAGAGCCCTACGACGTTCTCCATTCAAGCATTGCAGCGCTCCTCACGTCGTCATGGCCGAATGCACAAATGATTATTGTCCTTGGAGTCGAAGAGCGCGGCGGAGATGAGGACAAAAAATCAGCGGAACGGATTCGAGACGAATTTGCAGGCGAATTTTTTGACTTTTTGGTTACCGTGCACCCGTCGGACATCCCGGAAGAGATGCCGGGGAAAGGATCAAATGCGGCGTGGGCCGCGAAAGCGGCTGAAAAACGGATCCGCGAGCTTGCTATTCCGTTTGAACGCGTTATTGTTTCTTCCCTTGATTCGGATACGCAGGTCTATCCCGATTATTTTGCAATCGTAGCGTACCGCTATCTTACGGAGAAAGACCCGCTGCACGCGTCGTATCAGCCGATCCCGGTCTACCACAACAACATTTGGGATGCGTCTGCGCTCTCGCGCGTTGTCGCAACGTCAGACACGTTCTGGCAGATGATCCAGCAGTCGCGCCCCGAACGCCTGGAAACATTCTCATCACACTCGATGCCTTTCAAGGCGCTCGCAGAAATCGGGTTTTGGGATACGCACGTCGTATCCGAGGACTCGCGCATCTTTTGGCAGGCGCTGTTTTACCACGACGGCAGGTGGCGCACGGTGCCGCTTTGTTATCCCGTTTCAATGGACGCAAACCTCGCGCCTTCATTCAAAGAAACCGCAATAAATATCTACAAACAGCACCGGCGCTGGGTATGGGGCGTTGAAAACGTGCCGTATATCATCTATCAATTTGCAAAAAATAAAAAAATTCCGCTCCGCAAAAAAATATTCTTCATTTTCGACAAGATGGAAGGATTTTGGTCTCTCTCGACGAACTCCATCATGATTTTAGCGCTCGGCTGGCTCCCGCCGTTTCTCGGAAAAGAGGCGTTCTCAACAACGGTCCTTGCGCATAACCTCCCGAAAATCACCCAGATTTTGATGACGTCCGCGATGGTCGGGCTCGCATTCTCCGCGGTTGTTTCGCTTTCGCTCTTGCCGACCCGGCCGAAAAAAAAGCCGTACCATTGGAAATGGTGGCTTTTGCTCGAATGGCTCTTCATCCCCATAACCGGAACGTTTTTTGGCGCAATCCCGGGATTGGAAACGCAGACGCGCCTCATGTTTGGCAAGCGCCTCGGATTCTGGAGAACGCCGAAACACCGCGCCGCGCCGTAACACCTATCACTCCCAATGCACTGCCTCAAATTCCGCAAGGCGCTTTTTTATTTCGGGGCTGTCTGAAAGCGCGGGGTCCGCGCGCAAGATCTCGATTGCTTCGCGCCTCGCCGCGCGCACAAGTTCGGGGTCGCTCACGCCTTTCAAGAGATCGCGGCTGAATCCCGATTGCGCGGTGCCGAAAAAATCGCCCGGACCGCGAATCTCGAGATCCTTTTGGGCAAGCTCAAATCCGTTTTTTGCCTCCTCAACGGCGCGGAGGCGCCGCGCCGCTATGCCGTCCTCGGTCGAAAACAAAAAACAATACGACTGATCCGCGCCTCTTCCTACGCGTCCGCGGAATTGATGCAATTGCGCAAGGCCGAAACGCTCCGCGCCCTCGATCATCATGACCGACGCATTCGGAATATCGATGCCGACCTCGACGACCGATGTCGAGACAAGAATATCGCTCTCTTGTCTTCTGAAGCGCTCCATCACAAGCGCCTTTTCCTTTGCCTTCATCTTCCCGTGAAGCATTGAGACGCGAAGATCTTTGAATACGCCCTCCGATAATTTCTTATATTCTTCTTTTACGCTTTTTACTTCCGATAGAAGAAGTTTTTGCTGATACGCTCTTTTTGTCGCGGACGCGTTCGGATCCGGAAGATCGATTCGCGGACAAATGACAAAAACCTGCCTCCCCTTGAGGACCTCTTCGCGGATACGCTGATACGCATCTGCGCGCCCCCGGGAATCTATAACTTTTGTTATGACCGCTTTCCGGTACTTCGGCATTTCATCGAGTATCGAAAGATCCAGATCGCCGTATACGGTAAGCGCGAGCGTCCGCGGAATCGGGGTCGCGGACATGGAAAGAAAATGAGGAATCTCTTCGCTCCCGTTTTTTACAAGATGCGCCCGCTCGCGCACTCCGAATCTGTGCTGTTCGTCCACCACCACAAGCCCCAGATTTTCAAAAGAAATATTTTTCTGTATGAGCGCGTGTGTCCCCGCGACAATATCGGCGCGATCCGCCCTTTTCTCCGCGCCGGTGCAAAATCCGAGCGAGACTCCGAAAGGCGAAAGAAACTTTTCAAGAGTCGCAAAGTGCTGGCGCGCAAGTATTTCCGTTGGCGCCATGAACACCGCGCGATACCCGGCGCGCGCCGCAAGAAGCGCGGCCGCGGCCGCGACGACTGTTTTCCCGGATCCGACGTCCCCTTCCAGAAGCCGGTTCATGGGCGACGGCTTTGCCATGTCGCTTGCAATCTCCCACAAAGAACGGCGCTGCGCATCGGTAAACGGAAACGGAAGCGAGGCGGTAAATTTCTTTATGAGGGAAACGTCGAGTGGGATTTTCGGCGCGTGATTTTGTTTGAGGCGGCCGCGCTCCCGAAGCGCGCGAAGCTGTATAAAAAAGAGATTTTCAAAGGAAAATCTGCGCTCGGCTGTTTCGGCGTCCTTTTTGGTTTTTGGGAAATGGATATTGTAAAGCGCGTCCCCGAGCAAAGGAAGCTGGTTTCTGACGCGCACTGAATCCTTCAGCGAATCTTTGATATGCGCGCGGAGACCGATGAACTGGGAGATAAGATACCGGAGCCATCGCGACGTGATACCCCACGACTCGGGATAGACCGCGACGAGGCCGCCGGTATGGATCGCGCGCGCGCCCACGCGCTCATATGAAGGATTTTGCAAGTAATTTCCGCCGGGACCCTTTGCTATTTTCCCGGATACGAGCACCGCACTTCCTTCACTCACGTTCTTTGCGATAAACGGCTGGTTAAACCACACCGCTTTTATATTCCCCGTCTCATCGCGGATCACCGCCTCGGTAAGCGCCATGCGCTTCCGGAACGTCCGGTGCACTGAAATTTTTTCCACCGTACCCCGCAGTGTCACCGTCTCTCCCAAGAAAACATCGGCGATCTTTTTTTCGTTTGAAAAATCTTCGTACCGTGATGGAAAATGGAACAAAAGATCGCGAACCGTCTCTATCCCAAGGCGCTTAAGCGCAGGAAGAATCCGCTTATCAATCCGGCCGGCATCTTGAATTGGCGTATGAATCGAAATTGCCATATTGATACTCTACGGACGGAGAAGAAAAAAGAAAAGGCACCGACGGAGAGTCAGTATGCCTTACATTACCCGCTGCCACTCTGCAAGCAGGTTTTTGCATTCAAAGGATTTCTCCGTTTTCTTCTCGTATATGTTCAACAAGAAGACAGATAGGTATACTGATAGAGGAACAAAATCGTAGCCGCATATCATGAAACCGATTACCCATTCGAAAATAAAAAACAGCGAAGCATTGGCGATCACGGGCCTTCGCAAAGACGCGCTTGGAATCATGGAAGCCGGCCTTCGCGCCATCGATACCCACGCAGTCATATCAAGCGCGATTCGCGCCGATGAGTCAGCGATTGAGATACTGGGCGAGCGCTTTGAAACAGAAGAGTTGGGAAGAATCATTGTCGCCGGAGTCGGAAAATGCGCATTCGCCGCCGCGGAAGCGATCGAGCGCATCCTCGGCGATCGGATTACTGACGGAGCGGTCATCGACCTTCGAACAGGCATATCCCTAAAGCGAATCAAAACACTCACGGGAACCCACCCGTTTCCGTCAGACATAAACGTCCAGCACGCCGAAACCATGGTCAAGCTTTTGAACCGGCTCACGGAAAAGGATTTGGTGCTTTTTGTGGTGTCCGGCGGAGGATCGACGCTCCTCTGCCTTCCGAACGACGAAGGATGCGAAGAAGAAAGCACCATCCTCAGTCTCCTTACTCTCCGAGGCGCGACCATTAAAGAAACAAACACAGTGAGAAAACATCTGTCCCTTGCGCGCGGGGGCAATCTTGCAATGTATGCATACCCCGCCCGCGTGATCTCCCTCATATTCTCAGATATACCGGGAGATGATATCGAATTCGTCGCTTCCGGCCCGACAACGCGGGACTCAACGACGATTGAAGACGCCCGCGCGATCCTCGAACGCCATCGCATATTCGAACAGTGCAAAACGCCTTTGTGCGGACTTATCGAGACGCCAAAAGAAGAAAAATATTTCAAGCGAGTCCGAAACATCCTTGTGGCTTCAAATATGGTCGCGCTCGAGGCCATGTCTCGCGAAGCGTCAGAACTCGGCTATGCGCCGTCGATCCGCAATGCCAAACTCGAAGGAGAAGCCCGCAAAGTCGCGCATGACATCATCGATGCGCTCCGCCCCCAACCCGCGAAAACCGCTCACCTCTATGCGGGCGAGACAACGGTCACGCTCTCCCCAGACCACGGACGCGGAGGACGGAACCTTGAATGCGCGCTTGCCGCGCTTTCCTATATCGGGGAAAATGAACTTATGATATCGCTCGCGTCTGACGGCCACGATAACGGCGAGTATGCGGGAGCGATTGCCGACACCCATACCCGGCAAAAAGCGGACGAGCTCGGCATCAATCGCGAAATATATCTCCAGAAAAACAACGAGTATCCTTTTTTTGAAAAAGTCGGCCACGCTATCGACACCGGCGATACGGGTTCAAACGTATCTGACCTTATTCTCGCGCTCAAAGGATAGTTATGGAACAGCCATTCATTCTCTGGTTCAAAGAACTCGGCATTGAGGACGTGCCGAGAGTCGGCGGGAAAAACGCCGCCTTGGGAGAGATGGTGCAAAACCTCGCGCCGCTCGGCGTCGCCGTGCCGGACGGATTTGCGATAACCGCAGACGCCTATCGCTTCTTTATGAAAGAATCGAGGCTTGATGCCAAAATCAAGACCATCCTCTCCGGCCTTGATACGCGAAACATCAAAAACCTTCAGTCGCGGGGCAAGGCGGTTCGAAATGCAATCCTCGCAAGCGCTCTCCCCTCCCGCATATCGGAAGAGGTGCGGACGGCGTACCGGAAACTCGGCGAACAGTACGGAGGGATTCCGGATGTCGCGGTGCGGTCTTCTGCGACGGCGGAAGACCTTCCCGGCGCATCGTTTGCGGGCCAACAGGAAACCTACCTCAATATCGTGGGAGAACACGCGCTTCTTGAAGCGGTGAAAAAATGCATTGCATCCCTATTCACCGACCGCGCAATCTCCTACCGCGCGGACAAGGGTTTCAGCCACTTCGATGCCGCGCTTTCCGTCGGGATCCAAAAAATGGTGAGGTCTGACCGCGCGGCCTCCGGCGTCATGTTTACACTCGATACCGAAACGGGATTTCGAGACGTTATCGAAATTTCGAGCTCCTACGGCCTCGGAGAAATGATTGTCCAAGGGAAGGTGACGCCCGACGAATTCATCGTATTTAAGCCGTCGCTTGCGAAAGGATGCAAAGCGATTATCGGACGCGATATCGGGAAAAAAGATCGAAAAATTATTTACGCGAAAAAAGGCATTGTGGAAATACGCGTCCCCCAACCGGACCAAGAGCGATTCTCGCTTTCTGACGAAGAAATCATTTTGCTCGCGGACTGGGGAATGAAAATCGAAAATCATTTTTCGAAAAAGCACGGCCGCGCGACACCCATGGACATTGAATGGGCAAAAGACGGAACGACAAAAAAACTTTTTATCGTCCAGGCGCGGCCCGAGACGGTCCATTCATCAGCAAAACAAAACGTATATACGGAGTACACACTAAAAGGAACAGGCACAATACTCACGACCGGCACGGCGGTCGGAACGAAAATAGCAAGCGGGAACGCACGGCTCATTCGCGATGCAAAATATTTGAACGAATTCAAAAAAGGAGAAGTCCTCGTCACCCAGATCACGGACCCTGACTGGGAACCGATTATGAAAATCGCTTCAGCCATCATCACAGACAAAGGCGGACGGACGTCGCACGCCGCGATTGTTTCCCGCGAGCTCGGAATCCCCTGCGTTGTCGGAACCGGAAATGCGACCCGCATATTGAAACAGAAAATGCCAGTAACCATTGACTGTTCTTCCGGCGAAACCGCAAAAGTCTATCGCGGCATAATCCCATTCGACATCGCGGAGCACCAACTCGACACGATGCCTGAAACAAAAACGAAAATAATGGTAAACATTGGCTCGCCCGAAGACGCATTTAAGAGCCACTACCTCCCTGCAAAAGGCGTCGGGCTCGGCCGGCTTGAATTCATCATCGCATCGCACATCAAAATCCACCCGAACGCCCTCATCGAATACCAAAAACTCAAAAAATCCCGAAATCCAAAAATGAAAAAAATCGTGCGCGCGATCGACAGCATCACGAAAGGATACAAAGACAAGACAGAGTTTTACGTTGACGAGCTTTCCGAAGGGATAGCAAAAATCGCCGCGGCGTTCTACCCGCACGAGGTCATCATCCGTTTTTCCGATTTCAAGACAAATGAATATTCAAAGCTCATCGGAGGCGCGCTCTATGAGCCGGATGAGGAAAATCCGATGCTCGGTTGGCGCGGCGCATCCCGATACTACGACCCGAAATTCACGGACGCCTTCGGCCTCGAGTGCCGAGCGCTCAAGCGGGTCCGGGACGCATTTGGACTTACGAATACCGTTCCCATGGTGCCGTTTTGCCGCACGCCCGAAGAAGGAAAGCGCGTCATCGAAGAAATGGAGAAAAACGGCCTTTCGCGCGCACGCGATGCATCGCTCAAAATTTATATGATGTGCGAAATTCCTTCAAATATCACGCGCGCCGACGAGTTCCTTGTGCTGTTCGACGGAATGTCCATCGGCTCAAACGATCTTACGCAGCTCGCGCTCGGCCTTGATCGCGATTCGGGGATAGTAACGCATATCGCAAATGAAAACGACCCCGCCGTAAAAATACCCATAAAAGAAATTATTGCAAAGTGCAAAGCGAAGAAAAAATATATCGGCATCTGCGGACAGGCGCCTTCCGACTTCCCTGAATTTGCCGAATTCCTCGTAGACCAAGGAATAGATTCAATCTCGCTAAACCCGGACACGGTTGTAAAAACCCTCCTTCGCATCGCCGAGGAGGAAAAACGGATTAAGAAAAACGTGTCATGATTCCCATTTCAAAAATAAAAGCCCGCGCGATCCTCGACTCGAGGGGCGAGTGGACAATCGAAGCGCTCGTCACGCTCTCAGACGGCAGCACATTTCCAGCGTCAGTCCCGCAGGGGAAAAGCATCGGATCCTACGAAGCGCACAATGTCTCTGCCGCGCGCGCAAGGCGCGCAATCGAACGCATAATCTCGCCGAGACTCAAAGGGGAAAACCCATGCAATCAAAAAGCGATCGACGGCATCCTTATATCCCTTGACGGAACTCCTCAAAAATCCCGCCTCGGCGCAAATGCAATCCTTGCGGTTTCGATTGCGGTCGCGCGCGCGGGCGCCGCGTACCTAGATATTCCCCTTTGGAAGCACCTGCGGACGATCGGCAGATTTCGAACGCCGCACGCGCCGCCGCGCCTATATATAAACGTAATAAACGGAGGACTCCACGCCGGAAACAGCATCCGATTCCAGGAATACCTCGTAATCCCCCGCGCAAAAACCATAGTGCGCTCGATTGAAATCGGATGCGCGGTCTATCGCGCGCTCGGAGATTATGTTGAGAAACAAAAAGGCGCGTCCGCGCGAAATATTGGCGATGAAGGCGGATACGCGCCGAATTTCACGGATGATCTTGAACCGTTTCGCGCGATACGCGCCGCGGCTCGCGCCGCCGGATTCTCACAAAAAATAGACCTCGGCCTTGACGCCGCGGCATCGAATATAGAAGCTTCGGAAAAATCCCTTCATGCGGTATATCGGAAAATGATAGGAAAATATGGCCTGTGGTATCTCGAAGACCCGTTCGGAGAAAATGAGTGGGAAGCATTCGCCGCGCTCGCAAAAGACCAAAGAGTGAAGACCCGCATTGCGGGCGATGATCTCACGGTCACGAATATAAAACGAATGATGGAAGCAAAACTGAAAAACTCGATTAACGCCGTCATCATAAAACCGAACCAGATCGGCACGGTGACAGAAGCGATCCGCGCGGTTCGCTTCGCAAAAAAAGCCGGATGGCTCGTCGTTGCGTCCCATCGGAGCGGAGAGACAAACGACGATTTCATCGCGGACTTCGCCTACGGCGCGGGCGCCGACGGAATTAAGCTTGGCGCGCCGGCGCGAGGGGAGCGCACTGCGAAATATAACCGGCTCCTCGAGATTGAGCGCTTCGAAAAAAAATAACCGGCTCATGCAAGAACCAGTTTTTGTGTTGCGAAGATTTCCTCGCGTGTTATGAGGTCGCCATACTGGAAAATGAACCACCAATATTCGGCACCAAAAAGCGCCTCTCTGGCAAATGCGATCGCATAGACACGGCTCGTAAAGTAAAGCGTGCCAATGACTGATTCCGGATTCAAGCTTGCGTGCCCCGATTGAATCTCCCAATTGCCGTTTCTTTCATGTGTGAACACGCCGAGCATCAACAGCACCGCATTCGCCCGATTGTATATATCGCCGTCATCGCGATAGGCGCTGCGCCTGAACCGCACATACGTTTCCCAGCTGACAGACACGCTCTCGCCGACCCGCACAAGAAGGCCCGAAGGAATAATGCTAAAGCGTTCAAGAAACACTTTCTCCGTACACGCCGCACATGAGTGTGACAAGGGTGACACCGTCGGAGAAACGCCGAGACTTGGAATGAATACGCGGATCCGCTCCGGTGGAAAAACAGCCTTTTGATCTCCGCACATATCGCAGTACGCCATATCCGCCTCCTATGTGAGCTAAAAGAGAAGATACATTTTTTTGAAATCTCTGTCAACAAAATCCTCCTATGACGTTACGTCAGGGGAGGATTTTACATTGTGACGCGATATTCTTGAATTAGTTCGAACCCTTCAATAAATTCAGGGCAGGCGCATTTCGCCCCTCGACAAGCTCGGGACGAGGAAAGCCCCCGCGAAATAAAGAAAATGCGGCGGCTCGTACTGAGCGACTTGTCCCGAGCAGAGTCGAAGGGAGTCGAAGTGAACCGCACCGATGCTTGCCCCGTACCAATCCTCTACAAAACTCCTGTGATAAATTGGAGTGAGCCGAAGGCGATACCGCGGGATAAATTCAGATTTTAGAACGAAACGCATTCGGGATTGGTGCGGGGACAATTTCCCTTTGACTTCACTCATTATGGTGAGTATATCGAACCACAAGTTTTTCTTGGCGGTAAATCCCACATAATAGATCGCCAATTTCAAGCATGGGAAAAATTACCCGCTTACTACATAACGACCGATCTCCTGAATGTTTTGTATAAAGCGATGCCAAGGAAAATGAAGCCCAGAGGTGCTGTGATACCCATGATAATAAAATTTGTTGGCAACGCAAGACCTGAATTGTAGATGAGCGCCGCAATGATTGGGGATAAAAACAACGGGAAATAGCTCCGAATCTTTGGCCGTTCGAATAGGGACTCAAGAACATTTGCCGCTGTTTCACGATCACGATTCTTCTTAAGTGCAAAATACAAAGCACCAAAGAGCACGGGAAGTACGGCCGCAAAAAGACCGACCGCAGGAATCGTTACAAACATAAAGAATGCAAGCACTGGTATGGCAAGACCGATTTTCTCCCAGCGCGAACTCGCAAACTCGGCAGGCCGAAATTTGGAGAAGAGATAGTAACTTACAGAGAGAAGGATAGTAGCGACAAGACCGTGAAGGAGATAGACATCAGGTGTTGTAGCGATTGGAGGAGTTTCAAGTGCCCACGCAAGGGACCACACCCCCCAAAATATACCAAGTGCGATTGAAAAAAAAGTGATCTTTTTATAATGATTCCCGTTCAAAAACATCATGACAAGGTACCAGCCGATAAAGACGTCAATGAGCGCGTGCCACGCAAGGCCGGTCCAAGAAATCCCGATTGGAAAAGGTAGCTGGCCCTCGCCGCCAAAAAGTGTCATGGCAATAACACCTTCCGTAAGCCAGCCGAAAAATGCCCCGGCAAGAAACACGGCCCACCAGGTACGCACGCGGAAATGCTCAATTACGATCAGTGTCAGATAGGCGCTGTAAGAATAGAGAAGCCAGCCGAAGAAATTCGAGATCAGTGTGTCGCCTGGGTGCGGAAATGACCAAAAAACCCTCTCGCCGAAAAAGAAAAAAATGTATCCAAGTGCTAGACTAAGGATTATTTTTTGAATAAATGTATTACGGTGAGGTTGCATTTTTCTAAATTTAAAAGTTTTGCTGACTAAATTTATATAAAAAAATTTCCCACTTCGACTTAGTTCAACTTCGCTCACCACAAAGTGATGCCCTTATCATGACTACGCGCTCGAGACCTGCCTGCGCAGGCAGGGGAATCGATTCTTCTGATACAAATAAGTATAACAAAACACGACTTTAAAGTCGTGTTTTGTTATCCAGACGCGCTCGAGAGGAATCGATTTTGCCTTCCGACAGGCAAAATCCTGGGTTCGTACCGAGTGAAGACATTCACTCGGTACTCCCCGTTCGATTCCTTCCATCAAAACAATATAGTCATGATAAAACCACCACAAAGTGGTGCCTTTATCATGACAACGCGCTCGAGAGGAATCGAACCCCTATTACAAGCTCCGCAAGCTTGCGTCCTATCCGTTGAACGACGAGCGCTCGTACTAAATACTCATTACCCGCATGATGCGGTCGAAGAGACCTTCGATATGCTCGACCTCTTCAATGTTTTCGAGAAGCACCTCCCGCACGTCATTTGGGGAAACGCCTTCAAGGGGGATTAAGACCATCGGGTTGAACGACGACTTGGTCTCAAGCGATAAATCCGCCTCCCCATCTCTAACAAAAATCCAGAATGATTTCAAGTTCTGATACGGATACTTTTTCGCTCCCGCAGAAACGCCCTCTCTTCCGACCGAAAACACTATCCGCTTCGGCAGCCGCTTCGCATAGTATATGAGCAAGACCGCCGCGAGCACGACAAACACGATGAAAAAATAACTTCGCGCAACGATCCCGACGGCCAAAAGAAGAAATGCAACACTCGCCAAACCTCCATACCAATACCCGCTTTTGGATGTTTTCGCGTATTCATCCGCTTCCCACTCTATCCCGTCGTTCGTATCTTCCTCCGGCGAAAATGCCGCCGGCGCCGCGTGCGCTTCGAAATCATCCTCGGGCAGTTGCGCCGCCTCATTTCTTACTGCAGCCTCCTTTGCTTCCTGCTTTTTTTTGAGATCAATGACGTTGTCGTCCATGAAAGACAGTATACGCCGGAACGTGCGCGTTTTCCAGAAAGATTAAGAAAATTCGGGGAGTATGCACAGACGTTAGAACCTATTGGGAGAACTCCGCCAGTACATTTTTTATACCGAAATTAAACGAAAATGTCCTTATGTGTAATTATTCGCTTGGCGGATACCAGTAAACTCCCGGGGGCCATCCATTATAAATCTCCTCCATTATAATGAACCTATATGCTTCCCAAAATGAACACTTTACCCAAAGGTTTTTTGGATACGCAAAATGTTCCGGACACCTACCTTCATAATAATTCAAGGTAATAAGTAGACTAAAAGCAAAAATTAACAGAGTAAAAATTAGAAGTCCAAAGATAACCCGTTTCTTCGTATTATTTTTTCTTATAATTTCGGAGGGGGTGAGATTCTCCCGATGCGATTAAAATCACTGATTTTATTTCGCATCGAGGACTCTCGATTTCGTAGTTCCGCGACGCGGAAACGAAATCGGAGGAACTCACGATTTTGCTTTCTTATCAAAATCCAGAAAAATGTTTTACACTCCGCGAGGGCGCTTCGCTACATTTCCCTCCGAAGCCAAGCAGTTGGCTTCGGCACCATTCGGTACTCCGGTTTTCCTTGCCCCGCACTAAAATTTGGATAAAATGCGGAAGCGGGAGGATTCGAACCTCCGAGAGGATTTCTCCCCAATTGGTTTTCAAGACCAACGCCATAAACCGCTCGGCCACGCTTCCAAATTTTTAGTGCAGGGAAAACCGGTGCAATCGTCCACTCTGCCACCCCACCATATTTCTTCGAGAAAATAATAGCAAATTTTCCCGTTTTTGCAAAGAAAAACCGCATTCGGGAGAATGCGGACTATGATTATAGAGCTACAAACTTATTTGCCACAAAAAACGCGTTTGCCCTTGCGAATTCTCGAGCCCAGAATGCTCGCCGCTTGATATCGTCAAGAACCGCGAGATAGCGCCGCTCATTGGGGTCGCGAAGTTGGCGCAAAAGCTCATCCGAATAGAGCACATCCATATCCAAGAGGGTTTGAAAAATATCCCGGAGCCGATGTGTGGCAAGCACTGGATAATGCGTGATGACTTCATGCTTTGAGTCGCAGGGAAACCTTGGCGTCGAAAGCCATGTGACTTTTCGAGCGATATGAACCGCCGATTCAAGCACCTTCTGAAGAAAGATGCGCATCTCCTCCGGCTGCATCACGGGAAGATTTAGGATGCCGGTTTCAAAACGGTATATCTTCCTTCGCAAATACCCAAGCACGTCGCCGACATCGGAAACGCACAAACTCGCAGGATGATTGATGAAAATAAGAGGATCCTTTTTGATCGCCCCTCCGCTGATATCTACTGCTCGTTCCAGATGCCAGAGAAGCGAAGGACCGATCGTATGAAGTCCAGTCCGCGCCGTAGCGTCATCAACCGCAACAAACTCGATCGGGATATAACGCGAAAGCGCGAATTCCTGAAGCCGTATAAGCGTATCGCGCGCGGCAACATAGCGCTCATCATCATAGACCACGAGGCAATCAAGGTCGCTTCGCTCCGTAAACCTCACGTTGAGGGCAGAGCCGAAAAAAACGGCTCCATAAATGCTGTCGTCTCCGCGGAAAGAACGCTCAATCTCCCGGCAAACTTCCATGAAACTGCTGACGCCAGGAACCTCATTTCTTGACACTTCGCTCCATGAAAACACGCGCCCCATATATATTCCTCCATGAAGAGAACTTGCAAAAACAGTAAATCAAAAACAGGTGTTGTGTCAAACCAAACACAAGAAACCCGCCGAACAACGAAACGCCAAAGACAGAAAAACCCTCATAATTTTCGCAACTTTTGAAGTTCTTTGAGCTCTTCCTCGAGATTCATGCGGAGTTTTTCCTGTTCTTCCGGCGCTAAATCCTCAAAAATATTTTTCCAGAATTTCAATTCCTCTGCGTCTTCGCCAAGAAGAAGCAACTCGTCGATTATTTTTCCGATGCCGTTGTTTTTTGCGCCATTCATCATATCATTGCAATTTCCGATTCAACTTTCCAAGATATCCTTCCGCCTCTTTGCCTATTCGGCCTGCGTCTTGGATAAACTGTTCGCGTTTGCCTGCAAAATAGGAAGCGGTTTTTTCAAGAAACGCGGATGCCTTGGGGAATTTTTCTTTGGTTTTAGAAGCAATATCTTTCATCATTTCAGGACCGAATTCAACGTTTGCAATAACACCGACAGCGCCTCGCGCGGCGAGCGCCGTGTCGGGCGTAACGCATACTGCTAGTGCATACGAGAGTGCGATCCCGCCCGAAATCAACATATAGTCGAAACGTCTCCGCGAAGTCAATTTTTCATCGCTTAGCGTTTTCCCAAGCATACCTTCGATCGCGAGTTTCGGGACGTCAATTCCCGGCACGAAGTTCAGGGTAACATCAACTGTTCGGGATGTTATGAAATCTCTCAATAATTCCAACCGCCTTCTTTTATGCCGCTCCATCGTACTCGTATATTCCGGAGTCAACACCAATTCCTTATTCGCGGGTATCGATTCTGAAAACGGCACTTCGATTTCTTTCGGGGGTTTTATCTTCTCAAATGACATCATAGGAATCAAAACAATATGAGTACAAAGCCGTTTTGTTTTTGCCGTAGCTTGGCAAGACTTCGGCTGAGCTCAGTCGAAGTCAAACCTCGGGCGCTTTTATAGGTATATGGCGGAGACGAGAGGATTCGAACCTCTGAAGGGTTTTAAAGCCCTTAACTCCTTAGCACGGAGCCGCTTTCAACCGCTCAGCCACGTCTCCGCCATATATCCAAAACAATGTGCGCCCTCGAAATGATTCGTAATCGTTTCGCCAGTTCAACCACGCCTCCGCCATGTACACAAATCAAAAGCATTATAGCAGAGAACATAGAAGAAACTCAACTTTTTATGCTATACTATCTCCATGTCCACCTTCATCTATTCAGCGGCGAAGCAAAACGGCGAAGCGGTAAAGGGCGAGCAAGAAGCAGAATCAAAGGCGACACTCGCGTCGCTCCTCAAGCAGCAAGGGCTTTTTTTGCTTGACGCGCGCGAGAAGGGCGCAAAAGATACCACGTTCGGCAAATTGAATTTTAATATCGGCGAGATCGCAACGAAATTAAAGCCGATATCCATCGTCGATAAAATGTTTTTTACGAGAAACCTCGCGGTCATGCTCGGCGCGGGCCTTGCGCTTACAAAAGCGCTCGATGCCTTGGAAAAGCAGACGGCAAACGGCCGCCTGAAAATCGTCATCGCTGACGTGAAAGACAATATCGTGCGGGGGAAACCTTTCGCTGAGTCACTGCACGCGCACGAAAAGATTTTCGGAGAGCTCTATGTAAATATGATCGAAGTCGGCGAGACCACGGGAAAACTTACGCTCGTGCTCCGGCTTTTGGCAAAACAGATAAAAAAGGACTACGACCTCCGGAAGCGCGTTCGAGGCGCAATGATCTATCCCGCAATCATCCTTTCGGTCCTCATCATGGTAGGAACCCTTATGATGATCTATGTCGTCCCCCAGCTTACGCAAACTATTCTTGACCTCGGGGTCGAACTCCCGCTCTCGACGCGCGTCATCATATTTATCTCCGAAATAATCTCGAACTATATTCTCTGGATCATACTCGGTGCGGCTGCCTGGGGCGTTCTCTTCTGGTACAGCCTGAAAACCGCTCCCGGGAAGCGCATCTTTGACACCGTTGTACTGAAAGTTCCGATATTCGGGCCCTTGATAAATAAATTCAACACCGCGCGTTTTTCCCGCATCCTTTCCTACCTCATATCGTCCGGCATTCCCATTGTCCGCTCGCTTGAGATTACTGCGGGTGTTCTCGGGAACATTCACTTCAGAAATGCCGCCGAAACCGCAGCGGTGGAAGTCCAAAAGGGAAAGCAAATCCACCAAATCCTTTCTGCGTTCCCAGTATTCCAGCCCATGGTGCTCCAGATGATCGAAGTCGGCGAAGAAACCGGAAAAATCTCTTCAATGCTTTTGCGCCTCGCGATCTTTTTTGAAGACGAAGTTTCGAACACCACGAAAAATCTCGCATCCATCATCGAGCCGATTCTTATGGTCGTGATCGGCATCGCGGTCGGGTTCTTTGCGATTTCGATGCTCCAGCCAATTTATTCAAGTCTCGGAAATATAAAATAAGAACGCTATGACGCGAACGGGGGGAAACACTATGCATGAAGGGGGGTTTTCGCTTCTTGAAGTCATTATCGCGATTTCAATCCTCATCATCATCACCGCCGCGGCATCCGTATCGTTTTCGAGCGCGCGCCAAATCCGCGATCTCACAACCGCGGGGCAAAACGTCCTTTCCATGATCCGCGTTGCGCAATCAAAAACCCTCGCGCGGGAAGATAATTCGCAATGGGGCGTAAGAATCGAGCAGACGCAGGTCATTCTTTTCCGCGGCGCCATGTACGCGGGCTCGAACGTAACCGAAGCCTATCCCCTTCCGCCGACTATTGAAATCGCAAATGTCGCGCTCGCCGACGGCGCTACGGAAATCGTATTCAAGCTCATAGAAGGGACGACTAGCCAGACGGGCACATTCGATATCCGCGTCATCGCAAATCCGAGCCTGGTGTTCCCCGTGACGATCGAGTCCTCCGGCAAAGCGTACCGGACAGGCGCCGCGCCTTTTGAAACCGGAACGAGGATTGTTGATGCGCGCCACCGCGCGTTCACGCTCGGATGGAGTATACAAAATTCGATAGAGACCGCGCTCGTGTTCTCAAACCCTCCCTACGCTGATGCGACAACGACTATCACAATGGAAAATTTCTTTGACGCGGGAAAAACGAAATTCGATTGGTCGGGAACGATCTCCGTCGGAACGTCTACGCAAATCCTGCGAATCCATACGGCCTACCTCTCCGCAACGAATACCGTCTTCCACATCGACCGCGACTGCCGCGACAACACGAAAAAAATGAGAATCGAGATTGACGCAAAGTATATCGCGACCTACGAAGCGGATTGTCGAACAGTCACGGTCGGCAATTTTGGGGGGGTAATAACGGAACCATAAACGCGTATGAAATTCCAAATTCAAAATTCCAAACACGTTTTTTGGTCATTTGAATTTCGATCATTGAATATTGTTTGGAATTTGATGCTTGGCGCTTTGAATTCCCGTTCGCATAAAAACGCGAACGGCTTTGGATTGGTTGAGATTGTCGTCGCGGTCGGCATCATCTCAATCACTCTTTTTGCGCTCCTCCAGACAGAGCTCGTCGCAATCAAACTCCTACGGACAGAAAAAGAAAACCTTGAAGCCATGCTCCTTGCCGAAGAATCGCTTGAGGCGGTGCGGTCAATACGGGATGAATCATGGACAACGCAGATCGCGACGCTCACAGACGGCGCGCTCTACCACCCGGTAGTGGAAAACGGCAAGTGGAAGCTTTCCGCAGGGTCGTCTACTGTGATCAGCGGAAAATACCAGCGAAGCGTTACGTTCAAAACCGCTTTGAGAAACGTGCGTGATCAGATCGCCGCATCCGGAACAGCAGACCCAGACACAAAAGAAGTCACCGCGATTGTTTCCTGGGGATCCGGAAAACAAAAAACCCTTACCGCATACATTACCAATTTTCTTTCTTCAATCACGCCTCGCGCCGAAGCAAAGACGTTTTTCTTTGAAAATGGCACAACCGATGCAAATCTCGCCGCATTCCCGTCCCAAAACGCAGGCGACGGCGACCCGTCGCAGTCTTTTACCACCGGAGGCGCGGCCGTAACCGTGACCAAGGCGGAACTCTATATAAAGAAGGTGGGAACAAATCTCTCCGACATATATCTCGAAATCCGTGAAAGTCCTACGGGGAATATCCTCGGCACCTCAACAATCATCACCGGATCCGCCATCTCTACCTCAACACTTTCATGGGTGTCGTTTCGGTTCCCCGATTTTGTCGCACTCGTCCCGAATCAAAGCTACACCTTGCGCCTCGGCAGCATTCCGCCATCAACCAGCGCAGGGTCGGGATCCGCGGGCCCGCTCCATTGGGGCTATCAGCAAACTGCGTCAAGCCCGTATTCCGGAGGAGTCGCGCGCCGCTACATCGGGCGCCTTTCAAACCCGTCAGACCAAGGCCAGCTTCTTGATCAATACGATTACAGTTTTCGCGTCTATACGCTCCAATAACATGCGTGAATCTCGACTGAAAAAAACCATTCGCTATATCCGGGGAACAACGCTTCTTGAAATCGTCATCTACGCGGCGCTCTTCGGCATTATTGCGGTCATTATTTCAAATTTCCTCATCCAGGTAGTAAACACCTATACGATTACTCGCGCGGAGCGCGAGGTGCTCTCAAACGGCAGGCTGCTCCTTGAGACGCTGACAAAAACAATCGCGGAGGCCCAGGAAATCTATACCCCGACAAGCGCATTCAACAAAGACCTTGGCCAGCTCTCCCTCATGACAAGAACAGGGGTGCCGACCGAGCACCAGACCGCGTATGTAGATTTTTGGATAGACAACGGACGCATGTGGATGAGAAAAGAGGGCGCGGCTGCGGTTCCGCTCTCCGCGGCGTCGGTACGCGTATCAAAATTCCGGCTCGAGCGCATAAGCCAGGGGCTCTCGCGCGATGCGGTCAAACTCACGCTCCAAGTCGACTTTACGCAATCGAAATACCAATCGTCTATTACCCTCAACTCGACAACCGCGCTTCGAGGAAACTACTAATATGAAATTCCAAATCACAAATCACAAATCACAGACAAACCTAAAATCCAAATATCCAAATTCTAAACATGTTTGGAATTTGGTTTTTGGTGTTTGGAATTTCCGTTCGCTTCACGCGAACGGCTACGCCGCACTCACCACGCTCATCCTTACGCTCGCGGTCTCCCTCACGGTGATCGGCGGATTCACTTTTTTCTCCCTCAAAGAAGTGACGGTAACGCGCGCATATACGCGATCCCTCGAGGCGCGCACGATCGCGGAAAGCGGAATTGAAGACGGGGTCTACCGCGTGATAACGGGAAAACAGCTTCTTGCATCAGAAACGCTCAACGTCGGAAGCGGCTCAACGACCATCACTCTCACAATCAGCGGGAACAATCGGACCATCCGTTCGGAAGGAGTCAGAGCGGCAAACGAGCACCACCTTGAAACGCATATCGCGATCACCACAGCACAGGTAAACTTTTTCTATGGCATACAGGTTTCAGACGGCGGGCTTGAAATGTCGAATAACGCCGTGGTAAACGGAAACGTATTCTCAAACGGAAACATCATCGGGGCAAGCGGCGCCACAATCACGGGAGACGCCATTGTCGCAGGCGGCATTCCCGTGAATCCGGAAGTCCAATGGACGACGCACGACGCCAACCACGCATTTGCTACATCAAACGGAAACCGGGATATCGCCCAATCATTCATCGCGACCACGACCGGCGCACTTTCAAAAATATCGGTCTATCTCGGCAAAACAGGAAACCCATCTTCAAATATCACCCTCCATATCGTAGCAGATGATTCGGGCGAACCGGATACAAGCGGCATTGCAAATACGACGATAACGCCGTCACAAGTCGGAGGAAGCCCGTCATGGATCGATGCAAGCTTTGCGTCGCCCCCCACGCTCACAAACGGAACAAAATATTGGATCGTGCTCGATGCGTCTACTGATTCGAGCTCCAACTACTGGAATTGGCGCAAAGACACGACCGACGCCTACGCGTCAAACACCGGAAAATACACTTCGAACTGGTCAACGGGAAATCCAACGTGGACAAACACAGGCGGGGATCACGCATTCCGCGTCTGGATCGGCGGAACCACGAATAAGATAGACGGAATGGTGATCGGCGACGCATCAACAGGCACGGGGCGCGCAAACCTTTTCGTAAACACGAAAGTCCACGGCTCTGACTGCCCGAATGCCTACTGCATCGTGGAAAATCCGTCGCGGCTCGAACTTCCAATATCCG
>Ga0209542_10003672_pt1 | contig 32540 bp, 38 predicted proteins | sample RifCSPhighO2_01_FD_184028 | JGI IMG/M metagenome (GOLD analysis project Ga0209542, IMG submission 184028) | Soil microbial communities from Rifle, Colorado - Rifle CSP2_plank highO2_0.1 (SPAdes) (version 2) | ecosystem: Environmental > Terrestrial > Deep subsurface > Rock core/Sediment ... | reverse complement strand
CGCAGCCGTGCGCGCCGGGTACGGGTACGGGTACTGGAACGGGCACGGGGACGGGCAGTCCGACGCAGTGTCCTGTCGAGCCGCCGCAGCCTTCGCCCGATCAGTGCAGAGGGGGCATGTGGCAGCCGCAGCGGACGCGACTCCAGAGCGGTATCGAATGTACTGTCGGCTGGCAATGCTCGGCTCAAACTCCGGCGAAGCCGACTGCTGAGCTCGCGTGTGAGCCGAAGGTAGCCGATATCGGCATGTCAGTTGCTATCACGTACAGTTGCGGAGGTTCCACTACCAGCACAGGTACAGGGTTCTCGACAGGCGGCAAGCTCTCGGGTGCGACGACTGCGACTATCGACGGCTCTGGGGATGCGCAATCTATCAGCTTTGCGCTCTCGTGCACGAAAGAAGGACAGAGTGCCACGGCAGAGTGTACGATCGAGATCAACAAACCGACCATCGTACTTATCGCCAACCCCGAATCGGTCCAACGCGGCAAAACATCGACGATCGGCTGGACGACGACCGGCATGCGCTCGTGCCGTATCGCGAGCCCGGACTATCCGGAGTTCACAGCAGAACATGAGAGCAATACAAGCGTGAATGGTGCCGCCGAAACTCCGTCTATTCAGAGTCCCGCACGATTCGTGCTCTCGTGCGAGACATTCGGGGGAGCGAAAAAAGAGGCCACGGCGACCGTGTCGATCTCTGAGACGGACGGCATCACCATCAAGACATCGGTCGATGGGAAGATCGCCGTACAATTGGGAGAAGCGGTCGATGTCACATGGAGCGTCGGGGAGTATCCGCCGGACTCAGCGATGTCGCTCTGGCTCTACGACACAGAGGCAAAGCGCGTTGTCGGATTGATCCGCGAGAAAGCCTCTCCGCTCGGAGCGCTCACATGGACGATTCCTGCTGTCGACGACTGCCCAGCCGAGCACTACGTGTGCGTCGAAGATCTCGCAAAAGGCGCGCAATACTCACTGGAGGCTGCGCTCTACACACCGGCGGATGCATATGTGGCGGGTCCGCGCAGCGACGGACAGAGAGATGCAAAATACATCGGCTCAGCCTTTTCGGAGCCCTTCACGCTCCAATGACTTAGGGGCCGTTCACAAATAACGTGACAGTTATTTGGGATTACGGCCCCTTGTGCCACGGCCATATCATCCAACTATTAATGGACGGGGCCTCAGAGCCCCAAGAACTCGAGGATCTTGTGGTAGAGCGGCTCTCGCATGGGCACTTCCTCCACATGCTCTTTGAGAAAAGAACGGACGAGCCGGTGATCGACATGTTCGAGCGGGATGACGAAATTCGGTGCCAAGAATTTTACAGTGTCGATGAGAAGGAGGGGCCGAGTGCCTTTTTCTTCCTCGACCCAGAACGATATGATCTCGTCAAATCGATGTAGCTGTTCGTTTATGCGCAAGCCTCGTTCGGAGAGCTCGAATTCAGCCATATCGGGGGGTGTCCGTGCGAGAAGTGCGATCGTGAATGCAGCGACAATGACGAGAAGTGCAAAGAGGAAATCGTCGAGGAGTATCGCGGTTATTGCGACTGAAATCGTGACAATGCCGAGCGCCCAATACCAATCCGCCCCGCGCTGAACATGCTCATGTTCGTACGCATTCCATCGCATGACAAAATTTCTGTTTGCCATCGAATTCATTGTAGCATCGGGCATGCACGCACTCTCCGTACGTGGTACAACGTTCGCATAGGGAGGGGTTCGGCCCAAGGCCGACCAGCCTCGGGCTGGGGCATATGTACTACGTATACATCTTGCGGAGCGAAAAGAATGGCAAACTGTACAAGGGTCTAACTGAAGATTTGAGGCGAAGATTAGACGAACATAACTCGGGTCACTCTGGGTTTACAAAATCTGGCGCGCCGTGGAAGCTGGTATATTATGAAGCTTTCATATCAAGAAGGGATGCTCGTCGGGAGGAGTTGTTTCTAAAGTCTGGGAAGGGTAAAGAGCGTATAAAGTATCTTCTTACAGAATAGGGAGGGGTGGCAGAGTGGTCTATCGCACCTGTCTTGAAAACAGGAGTGTCGCAAGGCACCGTGAGTTCGAATCTCACCCCCTCCGCACGTATCGAAAGGACGTACCTTGTGTACGCTCTTTCGATACGAGGACGAGATATTCGAAGGGCGCAGGCCTCCAGCCGAGCCAGGGCAGTGACCACTTGGCGCGTAGCGCTTAGTGAGTCACGCCGAATCTCACCCCCTCCGCCAGATTGGCAACTTTGAACCGGTACCGGAAGGGCGCCTCTGCCTCATTGGAAATTCATAGTTGCGTGGTATAGTGCGAAGCGTTAGCTGTGCCGTGCATGGTGTAACACAATGCATGGCACCTCTCCCCCTTAAAAAAGAAGACGCGCTCGGCGCGAAGTATCTTTTGAGCATCAAATCGAGTGAAGACAAGCTTCGCTTCATGTTGGGCTCAGCGAAAATACTTTCTACGAAAGTGGATTTTCGTACATGGCTTTTGGAGAAAGCAAAATTGACCGTGCCGCTACTCGCCGACTGGTGCGCTATCGACGTGCTCGTCGAAAACAACGGCCTCGAGCGCATCGCGGTCATTCATCAGGACAAAGAGATGACCGACTACCTCTTTGAGTTCGAGAAAAAATTCCCCACAACCGAAGAGAATTCGAGCGACCTCTATGCTGTAATCCGTACCGGAGAGGCGCAATTCGTGCCTGTGGTTACCGACGAGACGATACGGCAGGGCGCTCGCTCGCCCGAGCACCTCAAAGCGATGCAGCGACTGGGCCTCAAATCGCTCATGATAATCCCCATTTGCGCATTGGGAAAGACGCTGGGAGCTCTCTCGCTCGGATACGCGAAATCGGGCCGGGTGTACACACGGGATGACTTCGAGTTCTTTCAGGAATTTTGCAATGACCTCGGTGTCGTTCTAGAAAACGGCCGGCTTGATGAAGAGCTTGCCAAGCGCGAGAAGGCAAAAGATCTCTTTCTTGCGTCGCTGTCGCATGAATTGAGAAATCCTTTGGCACCAATCAAGAGCTCGCTCGAGCTCCTGAAGCTCCGCGAGACAACGACCGACGTGCGCGAGGAACTCGAGGGGATAGAACACCAATTTGACCATCTCACCAAACTGCTCGGCGACCTGCTGGATGTCACCCGCTTCACGCAGGCGAAAATCGAGATTGTGCCGCACACCATAGAATTACGCAAACTCGTCGAACGCTCGCTGAAGGCATCTGACGCGCTTTTGCGCGCGTCAGACATTACGCTTCACTTTACCTATCTTTCGACGCTTCTCTCGGTGTGGGGAGACGAAACACGGCTCGAGCAAGCCGCAACGAACCTGCTGACGAATGCAGTGAAATTCACACCGTCTGGCGGCTCCATCTGGGTTGATCTTTCGAAAGACGGCGACTACGCCGTGATGAAGGTCCGAGACAACGGCGAGGGCATCGACCCCGACGACCTCCCGAATATCTTTGAAATATATTATCAGGGAAGAAACAGTAGCAATTCGAGTGGGCTTGGAATCGGGCTCGCGCTCGTGCAAAAAATAGTGCAACTGCATCATGGCTCAATCGCGGCAAAGAGTGCAGGAAGGGGCAAGGGAAGTGAATTCGTCATCAAGCTTCCTATCACGGATACCATCAGCTTCGGGTTTGAGCCCGGCTCGAGCGAAAATGTGGGGAGAATGGCCCACCGTGTCATGGTTGTCGACGACAACGTGCAAGCTGCGGACTCACTAGTGAAGCTCCTCAATAACCTCGGGTGTCGGGCAGAGGCGGTCTACTCGGGCGAAGAGCTTTTGAGACGCGTCGAACCTGCGAATCTTGACATCATCCTTTTAGATATAGGCATGCCGCACATGGACGGCTACAAGGTCATTCAGTCGCTGCGTGCTCGGGGCATACCACCGCCACCGGTTGTCGCTCTTACGGGATATGGTCTGATAGAAGATAAGGAAAAAGCGCTCGCCGCGGGTTTTACGGCGCATCTCACGAAGCCCGTTGGCATAAAGGAATTGAGAGAGATGTTTAAAAGACTTCTACCCGTAGCAGCGACATAAACAGGTATTTTCAATTCCGACCGTTTTCCCCTCATTGTGCCCGGTCGCAAAGTCGCTCAAAACCCTTACACTGCGTCTCACCACAGGAAAGTGCGCCAATGCTAGGCAATCGGTACCCCACGTGGTAACCCTTTTAATGTTGTTCTAAAATCAGCGCTATGAAGGACTCAGCATCAATCAAAGGGACACAGTCGGTCAGTCGCGTGAGTGGCACGGTGCTGAAGGGCGCAAAGAGAGGACGGGCACTCGGTTATCCGACCGCCAATATCCCGCTTCTGGGCAGCACGCTCTCGGGCGTGTATGCGGCGAAGGTCACCGTGCGGGCAGGCGAAGCGCCGCACGTTGCCGCCGTATTTGCCGACCCGGCCCGCGGCGTTCTCGAAGCGCATCTGCTCGATTTCTCTGATGACCTCTATGGCATGGAAATAACGGTAGCGCTCCACAAGAAGCTCCGCGAATCAGCGGATTTTGAGGGTGACGCAGAGTTGCGTAAGGCCATTGCACAGGATATCGCATCTGTGCGAGAATACTTCGACCTATGAGTACGAGCGCGAGAGCACTGGCCTTTCTCGGACCGATTTTCGTATTCGCTGCTGCGATGCTCTGGGCGACGGACGCACCCTTCCGCTCGCAACTTACCGAGGGATTAAGCTCGAGCTTTATCGTACTCGCCGAACACGGCATCAACCTCTTCTTCGCGATCCCGCTGCTTGCCTTCAACTGGCGGGAACTTGCACGTTTCACTATTCGCGAGTGGGCTGCGGTGCTCGTAATAGCGATCGGCGGTTCTGCGCTCGCGTCGGTCGCCTTCACACAAGCCTTCCATTATGTAAATCCATCCGTTGCGATCCTTTTGCAAAAGGTCCAGCCGCTCATCGCCATTTCGCTCGCATATTTCCTGCTTGGAGAGCGAATGCACCGCATCTTCTGGATTTATGCTGCTGTGGCGATTGGTGGCGCATACCTCATCAGCTTCCCGGCACTTACGCCGCGTCTCTACGAAGGCGAGGTCTTCGACCCAAATACGCTCGGCGTCCTGCTCGCGCTTTGCGCCGCGGTTCTGTGGGGCGCGTCCACCGTATTTGGCCGCTACGTGCTTCGTATGAGCTCCTTCCAGACGCTCACCGCGCTGCGCTTCATCGTTGCGTTCGTATTCCTCACGGCGCTCGTGAGCTATGAGCAGTCCATGCCGGCGCTCTCGAGCGTCTCGCCGTCCGACTGGCTCTTCATCGCTATTATCGCGCTTGTCTCGGGTGCGTTTTCACTCTCTCTCTACTATTGGGGTCTGCAGCACACGCGAGCTTCGATAGCAACACTCGCGGAGCTCGGCTTTCCGCTCGCAGCGGTTTTCGTGAATGCGTACTTCATCGCGAGCGTGCCATCGGAGGGCACGTACTTCGGCCTCTATCTGGGGCAGTGGATAGGTACCGCACTCCTTCTCGGCGCGCTCTACATGCTTAGCCGTGTGAATCAGAATGAGGAGAGTGTCGCATGACCCCGCACACGAAATGGCATAGTTTCTACGGCATCGCTATTGAGCATGGAAAACGTATTTACACCTGAATCAGTATTGAAATGGGTGTGTCGTCGACACAGCACTCGTGATGCCATTTCGTGTGAAGGGGCATGACCCGGATCATGGCATTCGGCACGTTCGACGGTCTACACGAAGGTCATCGAGATTTCTTTCGACAAGCACGTGCGCAGGCACCCGAGCCGTACCTCGTCGTCTCTGTGGCGCGTGACAGTGCGGTCATGCGCGTGAAGGGCGTACCCGCACGGCGAAGTGAGGCGGAGCGGCTGAATGATGTCGCCGCGTGCGAGCTCGTCGACGAGGCGATTCTCGGTGACGAATCCGGATACATGGAGCACGTTCGCGAAACTTCGCCGGAGATCATCGTGCTCGGATACGACCAGGAGGGGGAGTACGTCGAACATCTCGAAGACGACTTGCGCAAAGCCGGCATGCAGACGCGCGTCGTGCGCCTCCAGCCGTTCGAAGCCGAAACCTACAAATCCTCAAAGCTCCGTTTGCTATAGTGACCCCATGAAAATCACCAAGATCGGGCATTGCTGCATGCTCGTCGAGGAAGCCGGAAAGCGCGTTCTCACCGACCCGGGCGGCTTCACCGTCGATGCGCATGCGCACCTACGTGGTATCGACATCGTGCTCTTCACTCACGAACATTGGGACCACTTTCACCTCGATTCTCTGAGACACATCCTCGCTGCCAATCCGGCAGCGAAGGTCATCGCAAATACCTCCGTTGGGAAACTTCTCGAGAGCGCGGGCGTCACACACACGGTGATGCAAGATGGCGCATCCACGCGCGAGGGCAGTCTCGATATCGCAGGATTCGGGTCCGCGCACGAGCCAATCCACTCCTCGCTCCCGCCGATGTACAACACGGGGTACATGATCGGTGGCAGATTCTGGTATCCGGGAGATGCGTTTACGATACCCACTGCCGCCGTCGAGATAGCGGCGCTGCCAGTCGCGGGCCCGTGGATGCGGCTCGGTCAGGCGATCGACTACGCGCTCGCGCTCAGACCGAAGTTGTGCATTCCCGTGCACGACATGATTCTCGACATTTCCGTGCGTCGGCCGGGCTCGTTCCTCGACATCCCAGCGACAGTTCTCGAGCCACTGGGCATCAAATATGTCCCGCTCGAGATCGCGCGTGAGTACGAATTTTGACCATGAAGTACATCGGCATTGATTTTGGTACGACGCGTATCGGCATCGCCATAAGCGACATGGACGAGAAGATCGCATTCCCGCGCGGCACGCTCTTAAACGATACGAACGTATTCTCCAAGGTCGTGGCGCTCGTGGCAGAAGAGCACGTCGGTGCGATTGTTGTGGGCGACACGCTCACGCTCGAGGGTCGGGCGAATTCCGTCACCCCCGCTGTCGAGAGTTTCATCAAAGAGCTCGCCGCAATCGCGAGAGTGCCGGTGCTCAGCGCATCGGAAGCATGGACGACGGTGGAAGCCGCTCGCTATGCGCCAAAAGGCAGTGAGCACGACGACAGTGCCGCGGCCGCCGTTATCCTCCAACGCTTTCTCGACAGTCGTGGTGGTGTACAGTAGTGCGATGGAACAGGAGCGAAAACCCGAGATCACATACGACGATTTCTCCAAACTTGATATCCGTATCGGTCGCGTGACCGCCGCGGAAATGGTGGAGGGCGCGGACAAGCTCATCAAATGCACGGTGGACCTCGGCGCACTTGGCGTGCGCACCATCGTCTCGGGAATTGCCGAGTGGAAAAGACCAGACGAACTCGTCGGCAAAACACTTCCGTACGTCGTGAATCTAGCGCCGCGTGCGCTACGCGGCGTGGTAAGCGAGGGTATGTTACTTGCCGCGAGCCCCGTTAGAAGTGATGCTTCTAACGGGGCGAGCGATGAGACAGGTGTGGTCCTATTGATTCCTGAAAAAGATGTCGAACCCGGCTCGAAGATCAAGTAACACACAATACGACAGGTATAATAGGTACGTGACGCCGAAGAACACTTCGACCTCTGCAATGCTCGAGAGGATGAAAAATGTCTCGCGATTCCTCGATCGCGCATTCCCGATGCCGCGGTTGCTCGCACCGCCGACGGTAGGGATTGATATTTCCGACGCTTCGATCAAGTGGCTCTCAATAGAAGAAAAACGCGGGGAACGACGTGTACGTACGTACGGAGAGTATCCGCTTTCCGCAGGACTCGTCGAGAGCGGCGTGATCAAGAACGTCGCAGCGCTCGCTGAGGCGCTCGAGAGCGTGCGCAAAGAGCAAGGGGGTATCACTGCCGTCCACGCGTGCTTGCCCGAAGAACCCGCGTATGTCTTTAGTATGTATGTCCCCTCTGGCACGCCGCGCGAGCAGGTGCAGCGCATGATTGAATTCGAATTTGAAGGTCGGGTACCGATCCCACCGACGGCATCCGTATATGATTACAACCGTATTGGCATCGTGGAGGCGGGCAGCGAAGAGATAGCAGTGTCAGTGCTGCCTCGAGAAGTCGTAGACGCATACATCGAGGCGTTCGACTCGTCAGGATTTACGCTGCTGTCGCTCGAAGTCGAGGCGCGTTCCGTCGGGCGGGCGATATCGCTCAGTCGCGCGACAGATCCCGTCACGCTCGTCATCGATGTGGGGCGCGGACGCACTGGCTTTGCCGTCCTCAAACACGGCATCCCTATCTTTACCTCGACCGTCGATGTCGGTGGCGACTCCATCATGCACGCGCTCATGGAAAAGGTCGGTCTCTCGGAGGAGGCAGCGGAGACGTACAAAAACGATATTGGCCTGCTCACGCCGCCGAACAAAAACACCAAAGAACTCGAGGCAGTGAGCGGCGCGGCGGCGACCATCGCAGACGAAGTCGTCCGCCACTACCACTATTGGGATACGCGTCGAAACGAAGAAGGAAATCGCATGTCGCCGGTTGAGCGTGTCGTGCTCGTCGGCGGCAACGCGAACCTCAAAGGGCTCACCGATTACATCTCTGGCCGCATTCAGGCGCGAGCAGAACGTGCGAATGTCTGGCAGAACGTAGCAACCTTCGAGGAATACATTCCGCCTATCGCAAAACAAAAATCGCTCCAATACGCAACAGCCGTCGGGCTCGCACTGCGTGAATTCGCTCTCTGATATGGCAAATCTGCTCCCCCAATACGCGAAGAAACGTGTCGGAAGCATTTACCGGGCACGCTTCGGTAGTGTGCTCGCGATTCTTGCGACATCGCTCGCGCTCCTTACACTCGTAGCACTCCTCCCGAGCCTCCTCGCGCTCGCGCTCTCACCTCTGCCCGAGGAGGCGGCGGACGCCGGGCGGCTGCAATCAGAAGACATCCTCTCGCTCGTCCGCACGCAAGCCCTCATCAATCACGTGTCACCCGTATTAGTGGCGACGACAACGCCTTCGGCGCTCGTCCGATCTGCTTTGCGTGCAAAGCCCGCCAGTGTGACGGTACAACGCATCAGTTATTCCCGAGGCGACAAGGAACAAGTGGTGGTCAGCGGCAGGGCGACGCGCGAGGGTGTACGCTCGTACCGCGACAACCTCATCGCGCTCGATACGTTTACTTCAGTCTCGGTACCGGTCGGGGCACTCGTGGGTTCAGAAGTAACAGCTTTCACGGTCACGCTTGTGAGCGCACAATAGTATGCCAAGAGAAAAGATCATCTCTTTTTGCTTCATTGCGCTCGCGGTTGGGGCGTGGAGCACAGTTGTGCTCGTAGACCGGTATGTGGATGGGCGCGCTTCAGACTACCTAGAGTCGCTCACCACCGTCGAGCAGGAAGACGAACGCTCCTCGCTTGCCTTGAGGATGAAGTCGCTCGCCGAAGGCACCGCCCTAGAGCGGAAGGAATTTGAGGCGCTCACGAACGCCGACATCGTCGTACTCGTCAGCGCGATCGAAGGAATCGGCGCGAGCTCGGGTGCACGGGTCTCGATTCCCTCGGCATCTCCCGAAGGTTCCGTTGAGATACCCAACAGCTCGCCGCTCGGTGCTTACTCGTTCGTGGTCGAGGCTCGCGGAAGCTTCTCTGCTGTTATGCACGCCTTGATGCTGCTCGAACAATTGCCGTACATTTCTTCTATCCAAACCACCGAATTCGAGGAACCCAGCGACGAGGAAAATGGTACATGGCGCATGAATGCTCGCATTCGCGTGCTTACGACTGCAGATCCATCCGTATGATTACCGCGATACTCAACAAGGTCAGGGAGCTCTATGCAGAGCGCAACGAACCAGAGACGGAGCGTTTCGCCGCGCTCTCATACTGGAGGCTCGTCGTCGTCGCGGGCGCTCTCGGGCTTGCAGGTATCGTTCTGTACGGGGTCCTCGAATTCAACTCGGTCATCGCGACAATGAATGCATCGTCCGGCGACAAGACCATCCCCGCTACTTCGCTCGATCGCGCAGCGTTCGAGAAGACGATGCAAACTGTGCGCAAACGCAAAGCCGATTTCGAAGCGCTCAAGAGCAATCCGATACCTGCCGCAGACCCGTCGAGATAGCTTTGACCGTTATCGCGAGCAACGGTACGATGAACCATTCTCGTACTGCCGAGGCCCCCGTGGTTCAACGGATAGAACAGGACTCTTCTAAGGTCTTGATGGGGGTTCGATTCCCTCCGGGGGCACAGTGTGCGAGAGGCACTCATAGCTCCGGCGGACGATGCGTTTGTTTGCGCACGGCATCGTTGACTGTACAGTGAGCGGGTGCGCACCCTTAGCTCAGTGGTAGAGCAACGCTTTTACACAGCGAAGGTCGGGGGTTCAAATCCCTCAGGGTGCACATGGAAGAACTATATGCTCGTTCATACGGACGGGTGCAGATGGTGATGTATCGCGATTTCGTGAAGCGCGGTGCGCGCCGGCTCGGACTCAAAGGATACGTGAAAAATCTCGACGATGGGACGGTCGAAGCGGTCGCGCAGGGAGAGCGTGAGGCGCTCGAGCATCTCATCGAGCGCATGCGGCGCGGCTCGCTGCTCTCTCACGTTGAGCGAGTGGACACGACATGGCGTGCGCCGTCAAAAACGTACGATTCGTTCGATATCCTGTACGAATAGATATGAATACTCCAAATGTGCAGTGCATCGGCTTCATCCTTGACGGCAATCGGCGCTGGGCGAAGGAGCGCGGACTGCCAAAGCTCGAAGGTCACCGACGCGGTTTCGAAAAGCTCAAAGATGTCGTGCGCGCCGTGCGCGAAAGGAACATTCCGCATGTGGCTGCGTTCATGTTCTCGACTGAGAACTGGGGGCGCGAAAAGGAAGAAGTTTCGTATCTCATGGACCTCTTTCGCGAGATGGCAAAGAATGACTTGCGCGAACTTGGCAAAGAGGGCGTCCGCATCCGATTTGTCGGACAGCTCGCCCGGCTTGACGCGGATTTGCAGCAGCTTGTGAGTGAAGTGGAAGAGGAGACAAAAAACAATACTCGTATCACGCTGTGGGCGTGCATCTCATACGGCGGCCGCGCTGAGATTGTCGAGGCGGTACGGAAACTTGCCGATGATGGCGCAGAAGCAAGCGAAGAGAATCTCCGTGCTCGCATGTGGGCAGCGGAGATGCCGGACCCCGACATCATCATACGTACCGGCGGAGAACAGAGGCTCTCAGGATTTTTGCTGTGGGAGTCTGCATACAGCGAGCTCTTTTTTGTCGACCCGTACTGGCCGGATTTTAGCGAAGAGATGCTCGATTCAATACTCAGCGAATACGCGTCGCGCGAGCGCCGCATGGGGAAGTAGGATTGACAATTTACACTTTTTATTATACAGAGTAGACCGCCTTGTGAGGGCGGTTCACGAGAGGAGAGACGAATGGCGAGAGCCAAGATTGCGAAGCCTGCAAAGAAGAAATCGAGGAAATCCAGCCGGATCGGCCGGCCACGCGGAAGCAGGAACAAGAAGAGGGGCGTCGCAGACATGACTCCACTCGAGCTGGCCGACTACTTCTGCGAGGTCGCGGCGCGCCTCCAGAAAGGCGGCATGCAGAAGGAGGAGGCGGTTGCTGTGGCGGCCGAGATGCTGGGCTTCTCCAGTATGCTCAGCCACGCCAGCCCCGGCGGACACTAGCGGCGCTGATCCGCATCGTGCCGGACCCTCGGGTCCGGCTTTTTCTTTTTTTACAGCTGTGGTACAGTGCCGTGCTAGCCGTTAGGCAGGCGCGAAAAAATATGACTGTCAAAATATCTCCTGTCGATATGGAATCGCGCGCCACGCTCGACATCCGCGCGGGCGATACGGTGCGCGTGCACCAGAGGATAGAAGAGAAGGGCAAGACGCGTATCCAGATATTCGAGGGTCTCGTACTCGCGCGCAAGCACGGAAAGGAAGCGGGGGCGACATTCACCGTGCGCCGCGTCTCGTCGGGTGTCGGCGTCGAGAAAATATTCCCGCTCTACTCCCCGATGATAGACAAGGTGGAGATAGTGAAGCGTGCACGCGTGCGCCGCGCCAAGCTCTACTTTATCCGCGACAAAGTATCGCGCGAGGCGCGCAGGCAGCTGCGCCGCACGCGGATGATGGTGAGTGAAAAGGGGACCACAAAGGTAGTTGCACGGGTGGAGGAGCCGCCCGCCGAAGGCGGGTCCGCTTCGGGCGGAAAAGAGACGACCGCAGAAGAAGCGCCGAAATCCGAAAAGGTAGCAGCGGAGAAAATCGAATAAGCCCGTTATAAATTGAAAAAAAGCCGCGTTTGAGTATGATGGGGCTTCAGCAGTAATGCCCGGGTGTTGAAATTGGTAGACATTTCACCTTGAGGTGGTGAAGCCCGCAAGGGCGTGGAGGTTCGAGTCCTCTCCCGGGCACTAAAACAGTTAAGCCGAGAGCAAGTCTCTCGGCGATTACTGTTTTCGCCACGGGGGCGACGAGAAGGGCGGAGGCGGGGTACCGTTGCGAAGCAACGGGTCGCCGAGCCAGGGCAGTGACCACTTAGCGCGTAGCGCTTAGTGAGTCACGCCGAGTCCTCTCCCGGGCACTTGGTTCGTTGCGCAGGCCGTTGGTTGCTATTATTTAGGTATGGCCTTCTTTACGGGGAAAGGGGACGGCGGGACGTCGAAGCTCTTCGACTCACCGCAAGGAAAGCGCGTTTCGAAGACGTCACCTATTTTTGAAACACTCGGCATGCTCGATGAGCTCAATTCTCTCGTTGGCTGGTGCAAAACAGCCTGCACCGATGAGCTCGAAACATCCGGACGGAAGGTGCGGCACGTACTCCACGATGTGCAGGACCACCTTTTCACACTGCAGGCTGAGGTCGCGGGGGCGGAAAAACATATTCCGCTTACGAGTGTCGAACACCTCGGACAACTCATTAAGTCTATAGAGACTGAACTGCCGCCCGTAACCTCGTTCCTACTCGCGGGCGGGACGGAGCTGTCCGCGCGGCTCGATGTGGCGCGCGCGGTGTCCCGCCGTGCTGAGCGGCGGCTCGTCACACTCCACGAGAGCGGCGAGCGTGCGATAAGCGATGCGAGCCGCGCATACGCAAACAGACTCTCGTCACTCCTCTACGCGCTCACACGCCTCGTCAACAATCGTGCGGGCATTGAAGAAGAAAAACCGAACTACAAAGCATGATACGAAGATACCTTCCAAAGAGTACAGAAGAACTCATACACTGGTATGAGCGGTATATGTCGCCGCTCGCGCTCATCACGGGCTTTCTCGTCGACAATTTCTTCCTACTTGATCGCGTGGACGTCGTGCTCGGCAACGTGCTCCTCGTCTCGTACCTCGGCGTCGCGGCACTAGCGATAGCCACTCTGCATTATATTGAATCTGGCCGCGTGCAGAATGCGGCGGTCCTCTCGCTCGCGCCTTTCATTCCGGTCACGATGCAATTTGCATTCGGTGCGCTCTTCAGCGGATACCTCGCGCTCTATTCCAGAAGCGCATCGATCGCCATCAGCTGGATATTCGTCATCGCTATCGCATCGCTGCTTATTGGCAACGAACGCTTCCGCCGACTCTATACGAAAGCGGTATTCCAGATCGGGATATGGTTCACGGCCCTTTTCTCATTCCTCATCTTTTTCCTCCCGGTCGTGCTACGCACTATCGGTCCGTGGGTGTTTCTGCTCGCGGGAGCCGTGAGCATCGCGCTCGTCGCGGCGTTCCTCGGTGGCCTGTACCGGCTCGTGCCCGAGCGTGTCACTGCCATGCGCACGACCGCCCTGCGCGCGATAGCCCTCATCTTCATAACATTCAACGTCCTCTATTTCACCAATCTCATTCCGCCGCTGCCGCTTTCGCTCAAGGACGCTGGTGTGTACCACTCCGTTTCGCGAACAGGATGGGAGTACCACCTGCTCGCGGAGCCGCTGCCGTGGTATCGGTCGTTCCTCAACTACAATACGACATACCATCGCTACCGAGGCGAGGGCGCGTACGTCTTTACCTCTGTCTTCGCTCCCTCAGGACTCTCGACGATTATCTTGCATGAGTGGCAGTACTACGACCCGGCCATGCGCGATTGGGTGACCAAGAGCACGCTGCAATTCTCTATCTACGGCGGGCAAGACAAGGGATTCCGCGGGTATACGAAGAAATCGTCGCTTCAAGAAGGGAGCTGGCGCGTCAATGTGCTCACACAATACGGACAGCTCATCGGCAGGGTCAAATTCACAGTCATAAATTCGCCGGAGAAGCCGGAACTCATCGAGGAGGTGCATTGAGCATAAAAACATCGCGCTTGCGACACATTTTTGCTATAACTCTGCATGTAGATGGCGATCGTGGTGTAATGGTTAACACTGGAGCTTGTGGAGCTCTCGATCAGGGTTCAATTCCCTGCGATCGCCCATGAAAGAAGTGCCTCCTGAGATATTTGCTCTCTACTTCTCGGCGTTTTCACCGCACGCCATAGAATATGAGGGTGTCATATATCCTACCGTGGAGCACGCGTATCACTGCCTGCGCTATTCAGATCCAAAAGTGGTCAAAGAAATCCTCGACGCCCGCAGTCCCGAGATAGCGTGGCGATTGTCGCAGGGGCACAAGGCCACACGTTCTCCCGAGTATTTGGATGAGAACAAGAAGTTGGCACTTATGAGAAAACTCATGCGGGCAAAACTTCAGCAACACGAAGACGTGCGCCGCGCTCTGGTGGAGACAGGAGAAATACCAATCATAAAGAGGATCGTCGCCGGGCCACCGGGAGATGGCTTCTGGGATATCGGCGACGACGGGAGGGGGGAGAATCATGTCGGGAAAATCTGGATGATTCTGAGAGCTGAGCTAAAATTGTTGCCATAAAAGGTCTGTTATAGTGAGTGCATGGAAGAAGACGTCCGCAAGAAGCTGGCCGATATTGAGCAAAAAGTGGACGCTGTCTACGAATCGGCGGAGAAAACCCGCAAATACTTCCTCGCGGTGCTCATCGTCACGCTCGTCGCCTTCATCTTGCCCCTCTTTGGGCTCGTCTTTGCGATTCCCTCGTTCCTATCCACGTATACACAGGTCGAGGAGCTCCTCCAGTGAGGTATACTCGTCAGATTAATTAGTGGTTTAGTGGTCCCGGTATTAATGGATGGAACATATGGATGAACAAACGTTCGGGGATAAATTAGCGTCCGGAAAGTGGATGCGCTCTGCCGGGACGATAGCAATCGCGCTCCTGGCGATACTGCTCGTCGTGCTCACCCTCTACGTGCTCAAGAGCTATCAATACATTGGCAGCGGCGTCTCTGCGAGCAACACCATAAGTGTGAGCGGTCATGGCGAGGTCTCTGCTGTCGCAGACATCGCCTCGTTCAGCGTGACCGTACGTGAACGTGCGACGACAGTCGTCCCGGCGCAGGACACAGCGTCGGATAAGAGCAACGCCATCATTGCGTACCTGAAAAAAGAAGGAGTCGAAGCAAAAGACATCAAGACGTCGGACTACAATATCAGTCCACGCTACGAATACGCGTCGACGGTATGCCGAGAAGGATACTGCCCTCCGGGCGAGCAGCAACTCGTCGGCTACGAGGTCTCGATGACGGTGACAGTGAAAGTGCGCGATACGACAAAGGCCGGAGCGCTCCTAAGCGGCGTGGGGTCACTGGGTGCATCGGAGGTGAGCGGGCTTTCCTTCACGATAGATGACGAGGAGGCACTGCAGTATGAGGCACGCGGAGAAGCTATCACCGAAGCACGCGAGAAGGCAGCCGAGCTCTCAGGGCAGCTCGGAGTCAGGCTCGTCCGCGTCGTCGGCTTCAGCGAGAGTGGCAATTACCCCACGCCGTATGCGTTCGGCAGAGCCAGCATTGCGGAGGACTCGGTTGCGCTCAAAGCCACTCCCGAGATCCCGACCGGGGAGAACAAGATCGTCTCCGATGTAACCATCACGTACGAAGTAAGATAAGTTCAACATCGCTATGTATTCCGCGCATAAAAAGCGCGACCTTAGGGTTGCGCGTTTGTTCAAGCTAGTCTCATCACCAACTAGGGTGTCTATACTCATGGCGCTCAGCGCCAAGAAGACTCTTGTCGTCACGGATATCGCCAAGGCTGTAGGGATGACCCATTCCGCAGTGAGCCACCAGCTTGGCCTGCTCTCACGGGCGGATATCGTCGCATCGGTGAGGCAGGGACGGACAGTGCGATATGCTATAGCGAAAAATACGCAGGCAAGAGCCCTTGTGCGGAGTCTAGTAGTTCTTGGGTAGGATATAGTGTACCTATGGAACGGCTCGGGCCGAGAACCGGTGTGCGCGATCGCATCAGGATGACATTGGCGGCCATCGCCGCCCTCCACGCGACATCAGGCGAACCAATAAGGGCGGCCGATACGACGCGCGAAGCGCCATCAGTCGAACGCGTGCTCACACAAGGTGAAGCGGAGAATGAACGGTTACTGAAGGAGAGTGCAGAGACAGGCAAGAGCATCGAAGATTCCCAGCGTCAGTTGCGCGAGATAAGTGAGACTCTCGCCGAGCAACAAAGAGAACTTGCGCGAAAAGTAGAGGAGGCGCGAGAACAGATGAGGAAAAACGCGGCTAAAGCCGAGCCGAGCCCCTTTCAGAAAAATGTCTCGGCCATGGGTCGTAGTCTCCAGATTGCTACTGAACTTCAGAAAATCGCGGTAGATATCGCCGCAGGTGATGTCAGTCCTGAAAAAATAGAACGCATCAAAAAGCTGCGCGCCGAGCAGGAAGAACTCAACGCCTCGACCCCGTCACTAAAGTAGCGAGACACCTTGACTCCGACCGTCGTAAGTGTAGTATGAATGAAACCCCGCGAGGGGTTTTAAAAATGGCTGAGTAACGACAAAACCGATATGGCGAGCATCTTTCAATACATCAAGGACACCCAGGGCGAGCTCCGCCACGTCGCATGGCCGACGCGCACACAGACGGTGGTCTACACCGTACTCGTCGCGGCACTCTCCGTCGGCGTTGCACTCTACCTCGGACTCTTCGACTTCCTGTTCACAACCTCCCTTACCCGATTCATCAGCGCTCTGCCAGAGCTTGGCACGCCCGCACCCGCTATCGAGATAGAGACAGCTCCGGCGACCAGTGCGGAGGTAGCGCCCCCGCTCGACCTCGACCTAGGTCCTGAGAGCGAATAACGATATGAAGCAAACACACGGTACAGAGCGGCAGTGGTACGCAGTGCACACGTATTCGGGATACGAGGATGCCGTCGCACGCAATCTCAAACAGCGCGTCGATAGCTTCGGCATGACGGACAAGATATTCAATGTCATCGTGCCGATCGAGAAAAAGATAAAGATAAAGAACGGTCGGAGAGCCGAGACCAAGGAAAAGATATTCCCAGGCTACGTGCTCGTCGATATGATAGCGACCGACGATGCATGGAGCGTCGTGCGCAACACCCCGCAGGTCACCGGTTTCGTCGGTACCGCAAACCAAGCGGTCCCGCTCGAGCCGGATGAGGTAGAGAAGATACTCAAACGGGCATCGGGGGACACCGTGCGCCATGCAATCGATCTCTCTCCGGGCGATGCAGTCATCATCGTCGATGGTCCGTTCAAAGACCTCGAAGGTAAGGTCGGCGAGATAGATGAAGAGCGCGGCAAGGTCAAGGTGCTCGTACCGATGTTCGGTCGCGAGACGCCGGTAGAGCTTGAGGCAGATCAGGTCCAGCGCATCTAATCATTTACGCTAGCAAGCTCATACGCTATACTCCACACTCTTATGGCAAAACAGATCACAAAAATGATAAAGCTCCAGATACCGGCTGGGCAAGCGACGCCAGCGCCGCCTGTCGGTACTGCGCTCGGTCCTGCAGGCGTCAACATCGGCGAATTTGTCAATCAGTTCAATACGCAGACGAGGCCGATGATGGGGCAGATCGTCCCAGTCTTGATGACTGTCTACAGCGATCGTTCGTTCACGTTCATCGTCAAGAAGCCGCCTGCGTCCCGCCTCATATTGAAAGCGCTCGGACTCGAGAAAGGGTCAGAGAAAGCGCAAAACAAGGTAGGAAAACTCTCAAAACAGCAGCTCGAGGATATCGCCAAGGAAAAAATGGAAGACTTGAATTCGTCCGATCTCGAGCAGGCAAAGAAAGTCATCGCCGGTACGGCCCGCTCCATGGGCATCGAGTCAGAGTAAACGAAGACCCGGCGCTATGCGCCGGGTACGATGGGTTGGGTGGTGCCGATACGGGTTCGGTACTCGTACGATGTTTCGTGTGCGTCGCTATCCATATAGCGAAGACGAGATAGACGATTTGCAGGCAACGAACCCCATTCTGCGGCATCTACGAAAGGAAAGACGATGTCGCTCTCCAGTTGCTCGTAAACGACGGTGAGGTGGATGTAATCTGCGTGTGGGATGACATCTCTGAACACTTGTGACCCGCCTACCACGAGTACACGAAAACCTTTTGCCTCACGGACAGCGTCCACCAAAGATCGTACTGGAATTCCTCCGGCTTCCCTTACCATCTTGTCGTGCCCCCGCGTGAGTACCAGAATGCGCGAATCTGAGATGGGACTATCGTTAAGGGCATTGAAGAGGCCGAAGGTGTGCCATCCGAGAAGCACGGCACTTGATTTTGAAGCAAGGTAGCGAACACGGCTTAGATGCGTCGGTTGCCGCCACAGAATGTATGGGTCTTTCTCGCTTGCAATCGCGCGCGACCCTTGTGCTACAGCAGCAATCAAAGCAATTGTCGTTCCTTTGTGCATGGGATTCTCCCTTCTTTCTTCAGCTTACAGACTCGGTCCAAGGAAGCAAAGATTTTAGCGCAAGTGACAGTTCAGTGTGAGTTGGGCATAATTAAGTCGTGAAGGGGAAACTCATCGTTTTTGAGGGTATCGATGGCGCCGGCAAGGCCACGCAGGCCAAGGCGCTTGCACGATACCTGCGCGCGCGCGGAGAGCGTGTGACACTTTTTTCCTCCCCCCGCTACGACCTGCCCACCGGCAAGCTCGTGCGAAAGGCGCTGCACGGCGCGTACGGAAATTTCGTGCAACTCTCGCCCTACATTTCGGCTCTGCCGTACCTTGTGGATTTTGCAGCGTGGCGCGACGAGATCGATTTGGCGCTCACGCGAGGCACCGTTATTTGCGATCGCTACGTGCAGTCAACCATCGCGTACCACGGTGCCAAACTCAAGGGTGCACGGCGCAAGGAGTTCGTCCGCGCCATAGCTACGATAGCGTTCGATTATTTGAAACTTCCGCGTCCTGACCACGTGATACTGCTGGATCTCCCCGTCGCGTATGCACAGAAACGCATCGCAGGCAGAAAGAAAGATCAGCACGAAAAAAGCAGGAAATACCAGCGCGACGTCGCCTCTATGTACGGCGAGCTCGCGCGGAAGAAGCCGTGGCGCAAGGTCGAGTGCGTTCAGGGAGGGGAGATGCGTGCAGTCGCTGAGATTGCTCTATCCGTGAGAAAAGCGATTTCTCGCTGATAGAATTGCCGTATGCGCAAGACGATACAGGATGCGCTTGAAAGCGCAGTTAAGAAACTCGATAGGGATGTCGTCAATATTCCGCTTGAATATCCCACGCTGCTCGCGCACGGCGATTACGCGAGCGGCATCGCTCTCCAGCTCTCAAAGCAACTCGAGCTTCCCACGCACGAATGCGCGAAACGCATCGTCTCCGCGATCGGTAGCATCGAGGGAGTCGCGGAGATACACGTCGCTGGCCCCGGTTTCATCAATTTCCTCCTCGCGCCTGATTCACTCAACGCCGATGTCGAGATGGCGAGCACGACCGACATGTGGGGCGCCAGTGGCATGTTCGCGGGCAAAAAGATCATGGTGGAGTATACCGACCCGAACCCATTCAAAGAATTTCACATTGGACACCTCGTTCCCAACGCACTCGGCGAGGCGCTCTCACGCTTTTTTCAGTTCTCGGGGGCAGAGGTACGACGCGCTAACTGGCAAGGGGACGTCGGGGTCCATGTGGCGAAATCGCTCTATGTCCTGATAAGAAAGGACATCACGGACCCGACCATAGCAGACCTCACTGCCGCCTATCCGGAAGGCTCGCGTCTGTACGAGGAAGACAACGAGGCGAAACGTGAGATCGATGCGCTCAATAAGGCTATTTACGAGAAAAGCGACGGAACAGTGAATGCACTGTACGAAAAAGGAAGAAAGCTCAGTTTGGAGAGCTTCGAGCGGATATACAAGATACTCGGCACGAAATTCGATTACTATTTTTTCGAGAGCGACGGCGGCCCCATCGGTGTCAGGATTGTGCGAGAGCATCCCGAGATTTTTCCGCAAAGCGACGGGGCGGTCGTCTTTCGCGGCGAAGAGCACGGGCTACATACGCGCGTGTTCATCAACAGCGCGGGGCTCCCGACGTACGAGGCCAAGGAGATTGGTCTTGCGGTCATGAAAAAAGATGCCTGGGACTTCGATCTCACACTGACCATCACTGGCAACGAGCAGGCTGAATATTTCAGAGTCGTCATGAAAGCGATGGAGCTCGCACTTCCCGATCTCAAGGGCAAGCTCGCCTTTCAGACCAACGGCATGCTTCGCTTTGCCGAGGGCAAGATGTCGTCGCGGCTCGGCAACATCGTGCGCGGCGAAGACCTTATCGCCGATCTTGCGCAGGCTGCTCAGAGGCGCGCGTCGGAGAGCCGCGCTCTCGACGCTTCCGAACTCGCCCAACAAGTCGCGGTCGGTGCTATCAAGTACCAGATATTGAAGCAAGCCTCGGGTAAAGACATCATTTTCGATAGAGAACGTGCGCTCAGCCTCGAAGGTGATTCGGGGCCGTACTTGCAGTATGCGCACGCACGCGCGCACCAGATCGTCGAGAAAGCAGGTGCGTCAAACGTGCAAGCGCGTGTCGACATGGCCGCGGAGCCCAACGACGTGGTCCGTCTTCTGCACCGATTCCCGGGAGTTGTCGAGCGCGCCGCATCCGAGCGCGAGCCACATATCCTCACCAACTATCTCACGGCATTCGCAGCAGCGTTCAATAGCTGGTATGCACAGGAGCAGATTCTCGATGGTTCGACAGGCTCACCACACAAGGTCGCCATCGTCGACGCCGTGCGCCGCACGCTCAAGAATGGACTTTGGATTCTCGCCATTCCCTCGCCCGAGAAAATGTAGACGTTGCGCCCGGACGGACTTTCTGTACTCTCGGGGTAGAGGAGAGGTGAAAAATGGCAGTGATATTCGATATGGACGGTGTCGTCTCCGACACGCAGCGCATTCATGCCCGGCTCGAATCTGAAATACTCGCATCGTACGGCATCACGATGTCGATCGAGGAGATTACACGCCGATTCTCTGGCGTCTCGCTCCGCGAGCAGTTCCAAGCGGTATTCAGGGAATCCAGTATTCCGTGCCCCGATCTCGCAGCGATTTCGAAGCTCAAGACCGCGCGGTTCGCTGAATGCTCGGACGAGATAGTGGAGATACCGGGAACGCGCGAATGCGTCGAGATGCTCCACCCTCGCATGCCGCTTGCGATCGGCTCGGGCTCCCGGCTGGCAACGATTGAGCGCGTGCTCGGCAAACTTGAGCTCCGAGACAGGTTCCGCGTCATCACGAGCGCAGAAGAAGTCGAGCGTGGCAAACCCGCGCCCGACATTTTCCTCCTCGCGGCGAAACGGCTTGGAGTCGAGGCGAGTCGGTGCACAGTGATTGAAGACGGAATAAGTGGAATGCTCGCGGCGAAGGCAGCCGGGATGCGCTGCATCGCTCTTTCGAACGGATACCACACAGAATATCCGGCCGATCTGGTGGTATCGAATCTTCGCGAGGTGCCGCTCGAGTACTTTCTCTGATGTACGGTCCCGCCGAAGAGGCGGGACCCACTGTTCATAAGCACTTTGTCAGACAATCGGGGCTGTAGTAGTCTCGTAGATGGTAGGAGCGGATCCTGCCATTTCCAATCCGAGGAGGAAAGGCATGGCGCAAGAGGTGTCGGATATAACCGAGACCGGCTTCCCGAAACACTGCTACGCGGCGCGCGGCGGAGTCTACCGTGAGCGTCTCGTCAACAGTAAGGCGGAAATGGACGCTTTCATTTTGGAGGGAGAGGGCATCCTCCTTGCTCACGGAATGAGAGCGGTCGACCCGCCTGGGAGGCACGCCAACAGCGTCTGAGGGAGAACACAGGCAAAGACCAGGCCGGCGCGCTTCGCGCCGGCCCCTTGTTTTTGGTACGATGAGCGATTATGGCCGAAAAAAAGGCGAAATCGGGAAGCGCTTCCCGCGAGGAAGAAACGCTCGCGTTCTGGCAGAAGAACGATATTTTCAAAAAGACGCTTGAGAAAGACGCGCCGAAGGGCGAATACATTTTCTACGACGGCCCGCCCTTCGCCACAGGCCTGCCGCACTACGGGCACATCGTCGCTTCTGTCATCAAGGACGTGGTGCCGCGGTATCAGACAATGCGCGGATACCATGTACCACGTGTGTGGGGGTGGGACTGCCACGGACTTCCGATAGAAAATATCGTCGAGAAAGAGCTTGGCATTAAGCACAAAAAAGACATCGTAAAGATGGGCGTGGCCAAATTCAACGAACTCTGTCGCTCTCGAGTACTCACCTATGCGCATGAGTGGGAAAAAATCATCCCCCGCATTGGCCGCTGGGCGGATATGGAGCACGCATACCGCACGATGGACAAGCCGTATATGGAGAGTGTGTGGTGGGTGTTCAAGCAGCTCTGGGACAAAGGGCTCGTCTACGAGGACTATCGTTCTATGCATATCTGCCCGCGCTGCGAGACGACGCTCAGCCAGCAGGAGGTGGCAGAAGGGTACAAGGATGTAAAAGATATCGCAGTCACAGTGAAGTTTGAATTGGTCGACGAGCCAGGAACGTATTTCTTGGCATGGACGACAACCCCGTGGACGCTTCCAGGGAACGTTGCACTCGCGGTCGGAGCAGATATTGAATATGTAAAAGCGGAAAGTCCCGGAGCAGGTTTAGTTTGGGTCTCGAAAGACTGGCAGATGAAAGTTGCGCCAGATGCTGAGGTTGTCGAGAAAAAAACGGGTAACCAGCTCGTCGATACGAAATATAAACCACCTTTTGACTATTATGCAAACGATACATCACTAAAGAATCGCGAGAACGGATGGAAAGTGTACGCGGCGGATTTTGTGACGGCGGAGGATGGGACGGGCATCGCACATGAAGCGCCGGCATTCGGGGCGGATGACTGGGAGCTCGCGAAAAGAGAGAACCTTCCATTCGTGCAGCACGTGAATTTCGATGGCACATTCAAATCCGAGGTGACCGATTTGGCAGGCAAGGAAGTGAAGCCCATCCAAGACCCGATGGCTGCGGACGTCGAAATCATCAAGTATCTCGCGAAAAAAGGCCTTCTCTTTGCAAAGGAGAAGATAGAGCACTCATACCCGCATTGCTGGCGATGCGATACGCCGCTTCTCAACTACGCGACATCCTCGTGGTTCGTCGCGGTCACGCAGTTTAAGGACGAGCTTCTCAAGAATGCCGAGCCGATCAACTGGTCTCCCGCACATATAAAAGAAGGGAGGTGGGGCAATTGGCTCGAAGGCGCACGCGATTGGGCTATCAGCCGCCAGCGCTTCTGGGCATCGGTCATGCCGATATGGGTGTGCGAGAAGTGCAAAGAAAAGCGCGTATTCGGCTCAGCAGCGGAGCTCGAGGAGGCGAGCGGGCAGAAAATAGACGATCTGCACAAGCACGTACTCGATGAGGTCACGGTATCGTGCGCATGCGGTGGCATCATGCGGCGCGTGCCGGACGTGCTCGATACGTGGTTCGATTCGGGTTCGATGCCGTACGGTGAGAGGCATTATCCGTTCGAAAATAAAGAAGAATTCGACCGTTCATTTCCTGCAAACTTTATCGCAGAAGGCGTCGACCAGACGCGCGCATGGTTCTACTACCTGCATGTGCTCGCAGGAGCGCTCTTTGGCAAGCGAGCGTTCCAAAACGTCGTCGTAAACGGCATAGTGCTCGCGGAGGATGGAAAAAAAATGTCGAAGCGCTTGCAGAACTATCCGGACCCGATGGAAATGGTCGATAAGTATGGCGCCGACGCGCTCCGTTTCTACATGCTCTCAAGCCCCGTGATGCAGGCGGAAAATCTGAGCTTTTCCGAGCGCGGCGTCGAAGAAGTAGCGAAGAAGAATATCGGCCGTCTGGTGAACGTACTCGAGTTCTACCTGCTGTACGAAGATGCGACACCGCGCGACACGAAGAGTTCCAACGTATTGGACCAGTGGATACTGGCACGCACTGCAGCGCTCATCGCCGAGACGACCGCCGGGTACGAAGCGTATGAGCTCGATACGGCAAGCAGGCCGCTTACGCCCTTCATCGACGACCTGTCGGTATGGTACATACGCCGCAGCCGCGAGCGATTCTCGGCCCGAGGCCTGCGCCCGAGGCCCATCAGCCCCGGGCTGAGATCCGCCCTGGGCGGAAAAGAAGATAGGCAGTGTGCCTCGGCGACGCTCCGCTACGTGCTCCACTCGCTCTCCCGTGTCATGGCGCCTTCGATGCCGTTCCTGGCGGAGCATATTTTCCAGGCGGTGCGCGAGAGCGAAGACGAGGAGAGCGTACATCTAGCGATGTGGCAGGAGGTGCCTACGCTGGCGTTCGACCCCGTCGAGGTGTTGACCAAGATGTTTAATGCGCGTGCCGTCGTCTCGCGTGCGCTCGAAATACGCGACAAAGCGGGCATAAAAGTGCGCCAGCCACTTGCGCGACTCCATGTACCGGTGAGCCTCGGTCTGCCGCAGGAATATCTCGACGTAATCAGAGATGAGGTAAACGTGCGAGAGGTCGCGCCTTTGGGAGAAACTATCGTGCTCGATACAACCATCTCCGAAGAGTTGCGCGAGGAGGGTGTCATTCGCGATGCGGTTCGCATCGTTCAAGCGGCGCGCAAGGAGGCAAATCTCAATCCGAAAGACCACGCGATGCTCACTGTTGATTTTGGAAGCGTCGACGTCACCTTAGTTAAAAAGAATATTGAGCAAATAGAAAAAGCCACGAACACAGAGCTCCAGTTCTGATATGTATCAAAAGTACCACACCGAAGCGCTCGTGCTCGGCTCCTACGAAAGCGGCGAAGCAGACAAAACGGTCATCTTCTTTACGCGTGATTTCGGTCTTGTACGTGCGCGCGCGACCGCAATACGGCTCGAACGCTCGAAAATGCGCTACGCGATACAGAGTCTCTCCCGTGCGCACGTCTCCCTCGTGAGAGGCAAACGCGGATGGCGCCTGGCGGGTGCCACAGCGCTCAAACTCGCCTCAGGTGATGCCCGCGCGGTGGCCGCGCTCGCGCGTATCGCAGAGCTTACACTACGCCTTGTTGGCCCCGAGCAGAGGAACGAATACCTCTACGCAGCGCTCGCCGAAGCGCATGCGGCGCTCGTGCAGGAAAAAGTGGAGGCGGCCGGCATGATTGAGATTATCTGTGTCGCTCGGCTGCTCTACAGCCTCGGCTACATTTCCAACGAGGCGCTCCAGAGTGCGCTTTTCACGCACACTGCCTATACGGGGGAGAGCTTGATGGAAGCAGAGTCCATGCGCGACAAGCTGCTCTCGAGCATCAATAAAGCCATTGCAGAAACCCAGCTCTAGATATACGCTCCCCGTATGATTACAGTTGAGCAGCTCCGGGACGCGGACCAAAATATCGTTGAAGATGTGAACCGTCTCCTACCACAGCTTCGCGAGAGCGCGGACGAACATACGGGCTCATTAGAGGAGCTGCGAGCCATTGTAAATGATGAGAATGTTGCTCTCATTGTTGCTCGCGATGACGGAAAGGTTGTAGGGATGGCAACGCTCTATGTGATGACCAAGTTCTCAAAGCGGGTAGGAACAGTTGAAGATGTTGTGGTTGACGATTCCTATCGGGGAAAAGGTCTCGCGACACGGATAATGAATACGCTGATAGAAATAGCGCGCGAAAAGGATGTCCGGACGCTAAGTCTCACGAGCCGTCCAGCGAGAGAGGCCGCAAACAAGCTGTACCAGAAATTGGGGTTTAAACGGAAAGAGACCAACGTCTACAGAATGAAGCTCTAACATGGCGCGCGTAAAGCTCTCTGAATACAAGGCAAAGCAGCTGCTCCTCGGTAGCGAATATAGGGGTGTACAGCTGAGGTCAGGTGAAAAGATGGAAATACCGAAGGGGAAATGGGTCGCCAAGGTCGATCAGGGAGTAAAAAAGCGAATGAAGCAAGGACTCGTCGCTGTAAACAAACCGCGCACGGAGCTGCAGGCGAAAATTCGCGAGTGGGAGAAAAAAGGCTTCTCGCAGTTCGTGCTTGAGCCATATCTTGCGCACGAGCCGAGCGAAGAGCAGTATTTTTCTCTGGAGCGTGTGCGCGAAGGCATTCGCATGCTCCACGCGCGCGAGGGCGGCATCGACATCGAAGCTCATCCGGAAGCAGTACAGACGTATATCGTGCACAGCCTCACCGATGCAGCAAAGATTGCACAGCGTTCGGGACTACCTGAGGCATTTCTCCGAGCCATGCTCGAGGCATTCGAGCGCAACTTTTTTGCGTTCCTCGAGATAAATCCACTCGTCATCCGCGGTAGCGAGGCGCATCTCCTCGACGCCGCTGTTCTCGTCGACAGCGCTGGCGAGTTTTTCGTCGGCACATCTGACCGGCCAGGGTGGACAGAGCGCGACGTCGTCAAAACAAAGATGAGTCATCGAGCCGAAGAAGCTGTTGCTTCACTTGCGTCGACAACACCCGCGTCGCTCAAGCTCACGGTGCTGAATCAGAACGGCTCCCTCTTCCTCCTGCTCTCTGGCGGCGGCGGCTCGATTGTCATAGCCGACGAAGCCAAGCTTCTCGGTGCTGGCGCGGAGCTCGGCAACTACGGCGAATACAGTGGCGGACCCTCGCGCGAAGAAACATACCTCTATGCCAAGGAAGTCATCAAGTTAATGTTGGATGCAAAACCAGGATCCGCCCAAGGCGGATCGGCCTCGGGCCGAAGGGCACTCGTCATCGCAGGCGGCATCGCCAATTTTACCGACGTACGGAGCACATTTCTGGGCATCATCGACGCGCTCGCAGGTGTGGCCGCGACCATGCGAATGCACGGAGTAAAAGTGTTCGTGCGACGCGGAGGGCCCAACGAGCGAGAAGGCCTCGCGCTCATGCGCGATTTTCTAGAAAAAGAAGGTCTCTTCGGCACAGTTCACGGCTCAGACTCTGAGATCACGAGTGCGATGCGCGAAGCAGTCACGTTTGTACGCGTATGAATGTACTCGATAAGGTACGCGCCGGTGAAGCGGGAATACTCGTAGCAGGGAATCATCCGCAGATTATTCAATCTATCCTCGATTTCGATCATATGACGGGCAAACGCGCCCCGTCGGTCGTCGGTGTCATAACCGCAGCGCGGAAGGCTCAGAAATTCTTTTTCGGTCCCCGTGAAGTCCTCATACCGTGCTACAAGGATTTCGCGCACGTACCGAGTTTGCAGGGGCGTCGTGTACGATGGCTCCTCAACGCGCAATCCGGTAGGCGCACGCTCGAATCCACGTCCGCCTTTTTCAAGGCATTCCCGCGTGCACTCGGAGCGCATCTCTTCGCAGAGAACGTGCCGGAGAAACACGCTACGGAACTCATTAAACGGTTTGGCGGGAAATATCTCATCGCGGGCCCAAGTGGGGTGGGTGTGCTCGTCGCGGGCTCTCTCAAGTTGGGCGCCATCGGCGGCACCGACGCTGCGCAGATAGACGCGGGAAGATTGGCAACGCGCGGCTCGGTCGCCGTCATCTCGACTTCCGGCGGTATGACCAACGAGCTCATCCGTGCGGTCGTTCGAGCCGGCAAACGGGTTTCATTCTCTCTGTCCATCGGCGGCGACAGATTCCCCGTGACGTCGCTTACCGAAGTGCTCAGACTCGCCGAGGCGGATCAGGAGACGAAGGCGATTGCGTACTTCGGTGAACTCGGGGGGGTCGATGAATACGAGATTGTCGAGATGCTGCGGAGCAAAAAACTCTCGAAACCCATCGTCTGCTATATCGCCGGCGTCATCGACGAGGCGTTCGACGAGCATATGCAGTTCGGCCACGCCAAGGCGCTCGTTGCCCGCCAAGACGAGAGTGCCCGTGCAAAGCGCCAAGCGCTCGGCGATGCAGGAGCGAGCGTCCCCGAGACGTTCGACGAGTTCATCCGCGCGCTCGAGCTTCTTCCGCTTGCCGCCGTCCATGATATTGTCACCGATGTAACGACCTATATGGAGCGACGACCTAGCATACTCACGACCCGCAAGGTAGTTGATCTCGATTCCGTACCGCGCTTCGTCAAGAACAAAAAACTCGTCAAGCAGAGTGACAATGCATTTCCCGCCGCAACTCTACGCGCGCTTCTCGGCAAGGAGGTCGATCCCGTAACGGCCGCATGTGCGGGCAACATATTTGAGCTCCTCATCGATCACGGCGGGCACGTCTCGGGCGCAGTCAATACGATGATTACGGCACGTGCGGGCAAGGACATGGTCTCATCGCTCGCGGCGGGGCTGCTCACTGTCGGGCCGCGCTTTGGCGGCGCGGTCAACGACGCTGCACTCGCATGGCATGAGGGCGTGCGCGAGGGCTCTCGTGCAGCGGATTTCGTCGAAGCGCGCACCAAAAAGGGTGCCTTGCTCGCTGGCATCGGGCACCGCAAGTATCGGATTGGGATACCAGACCCGCGTGTAGAAGCGCTCGCAGAGTTCACGACCCTTCTGAAGAAGCATCCGCACTACGATTTCGCACGGCAGGTAGAGTCGGTGACGACAGGCAAGAACGGCAATCTGATACTTAATATCGATGGCACTATAGCTGCGATACTACTCGACATTTTCGCCGAGAAAGAAAAGATGTCTGCCGAAGAACTCGGCGAGCTTCTCGATGCGGAATTTTTCAATGCGCTTTTCATCATCCCACGCTCGGTGGGATTCATCGCGCACTTCCTCGAGCAAAAAAAGAACGACGAGGGCCTCTTCCGTCTACCTGATGACCTTTTGTTCGAGCGGGATAACGACGAAAATAAATAAAGAAGGTCCGCAGAGCGGACCTTCACGTTTCGCCAGGCAGTATTTAGGCGAACGAATACGCCGGAAGCGATTCGGCGAGCCTGAGGTAATCGGGGTCTTCGACGAAGACCTGCAGCGTCGCGTCGCGGGCAGCGACGCTACACGCGACTTCTGCACGTATTGGACCGGGGAGTAGGATTGTCTGTCCGATCTCCGGGGCTGAATCGCACGCGAGAACATACTTCAGGCTCCTGCGATTTCTTGCTATCGCACGCGAGCACACGCGGACGTTTATCTGCATTCATTTCCTCCCTCAGCATGCCTTATGACATAGAAGCTCACGGTCGAGTTGGCGTCAAGTCCACGGGGGTGCGTGATATCATTTCTTTCAATGGAGCCCTCCGATTTCGAGAAGGAGAAAATCGAACGTCTGCGCCGCCGCATCTACAGCCGCTCGCTCTCGGGCGATATCAAGCCGCGTCCGCGCCACGAGCTCCACACAGAGATGCCGCTCGTCGGTGAGGAGTGGAAGGAAGAAGTCACCGAAGTCGCTGGCATCAAGGTCGCGCCGCGTTTCGTCGGCGCAACACGCAAACTCCTTTCGTGGTTCCTCGTCGCATCTATCGTTTTTTTCGTCGCAGCACTCGGTGTCTTCGGTTACTACTTCACCTTTGGCGGCGGAAGCGCTCGGGCGCATCCTTCGAATATCGACATCGCGGTCACGGGTGAGCCGACGGTAGCGGGCGGAGAGCCGACGAAGCTGCAGATATCCATCACGAACCGCAATCGAACCTCGCTAGAGCTCGCCGAGCTCGTCGTCACTTTCCCGCCGGGGACGCGCAAGGTCTCCGACTACGCGAGCGACCTGCCGAAGTTGCGCGAGGCGCTCGGCACCATAGAGCCAGGCGGGCGCAGGCAAGGGACGATACCGGCGGTCTTTGCCGGAGCAGCCGGAGAGACCAAGCCCGTGAAGATAGAGCTCGAGTATCGCGTCGCCGGTTCGAACTCGATCTTCGTCGCCGCGACGGAATATGCTGTCAACTTCGGTACATCGCCCCTGTCGCTCGCGATCGAGGGAAATGTGCAGACGGTTTCGGGACAGCCAATCGAGCTCACGATCGAGATTGCATCCAACGCGACTGCTCCGCAAAAAGATGTGTTGCTCCAGGCGCATTTTCCGTTCGGGTTTTCGTTCGTGCGTTCGAAGCCCTCAGCACAAGTACAAGGCCTCTGGGCGCTCGGTGATTTCGCGCCAGGTGAGCGGAAAAAAGTCACGATAGAAGGAATACTTGCCGGCGAGCAGGGAGATAGCAGAACATTCCAATTTTCCGCGGGTACGCGCGCGTCCTCGACAGCGGAAACGATTACTACGAAACTCACAGAGAATTCCTTCGCCATGGAGATCGCCGAACCGTTTCTGGGGCTCGCAGTGCTCATCAACGGCGTCGAAGGAGGGGCCGTCATGCGCCCCGGGGATAACGTAACGGTTGTCGTCCAATACGAGAATAACCTCGAGACGGCCATCAACGACGCTATCGTTGTCGCGCGTCTCGCAGGGCTCAAGATCGATGGTGCGACGGTGAATGCGATAGATGGCTTCTTCCGCTCAGCCGACGATTCAGTAATATGGGACAAAAATACGACCGGCGGCAAATTGTCGCGGCTCGCGCCAGGCGCGCGCGGCACGCTCACGTTCAATTTCGTGTTGCCCTCGTCGGCAGAGCTTGGGGGTACAACGAATCCGCAGCTTGGCATCAGCATCAGCGCAGCGGGCAAACGGTTTTCCGAGACCGGAGTCCCGCAGAATCTCCAGTCCGCAACGCGAGAGACCATACGTCTTGCGACGGACCTCGGACTTACCGTCCAGGCGCTTTACTACGCAAGTCCGTTCGGCTCATCAGGCCCGATGCCGCCCAAGGCCGGAGCCGAGACGACGTACGCGCTCGTACTCACGCTCACCAATACGACCAATACGATACGCGGCGCCAAGGTAACAGCCGTATTACCTTCATACGTGCGCTGGATCGGCTCATATATCCCGTCGACTGAGGAGCTTTCTTTCGACCAATCGAGCGGGACCTTTACATGGAATGTCGGCGAAATCGCGCAGGGCGTCGGCACGAGCGGGAGTACACCGCGGCAAATCGCAATTGCAATCGGCCTCACGCCATCGACGAGTCAGATAGGTGAGCAGCCGGTGCTCGCGCATACGCTTACGCTCACCGGCACTGATGCAGCGACGGGGGTGCGCATCACACGCACCGCAAAGCCCGATGTCACGACCAATCTTGCGCAAGTCGCAAAATCTTCCCCTGATACTGTCGTGGGAACCGACCCCGGATTTAGCCCAGCTAATGCTTCCGTGGTACGCTAGCCGCCTATGGCCGACGTGTCGATGGAAAAAATAGTCTCGTTGTGCAAACGCCGCGGATTCATCTATCCCGGCTCCGAGATATACGGCGGTCTCTCAGGTACGTGGGACTACGGACCACTGGGAGTTGAACTCAAGAACAACATCAAGCAGCTCTGGTGGAGGATGTTTGTGCAGGAGCGCGAAGACATGTGCGGCCTCGATGCCGCGATCCTCATGCACCCGGATGTCTGGAAGGCCTCGGGGCACGTCGATGGATTCCAGGACCCGCTCGTCGAGTGCAAGAAGTGCAAGAGGCGATTCAGGTCTGATCAAGTAGACGCTGAATGTCCAGAGTGCGGCGGGCAATTCGGCGACGTGCGGCAGTTCAACATGATGTTCAAGACACAGATAGGTGCGACCCCGGCCGGGCAGGCCGACGATGTTTCATCCATCTCGTACTTGCGGCCAGAGACTGCCGGTGGTATTTTCGTCAATTTTAAGAACGTCGTCGACTCTTTCCATCCCAAGCTTCCATTCGGTATCGCGCAGATAGGCAAGGCATTTCGCAATGAGATAGCGCCACGCGACTTTATTTTTCGCGTGCGGGAGATGGAGCAGATGGAGATAGAGTACTTCGTTCGGCCGGGGGAGTGGGAGAGCGCCTTTGAGATGTGGCAAGAGCAGGTGCACGCGTTCAACGATGCTGTCGGTATTGTGCGGAGCGCTGTGCATGAGCTCGAGGTCGCGCCGGAAGACCGCGCACATTATTCGCAGCGTACGATAGATTTTGAATTTGACTTCCCATTCGGTCGGAAAGAATTGTGCGGTCTGGCATATCGCACCGATTTTGACCTCGCTGCGCACGCAACGGGTAGCGGGCAAGAGCTCTCGTACCTCGACGAGTCATCGGGAGAGCGTTTTGTGCCGCACGTTATAGAGCCGTCGTTTGGCGTCGACAGAACGATTCTCGCACTTCTCGCGTCCGCCTATACCGAAGACGAGCTCGGTGGCGAGGCGCGTACCTATTTGAAATTCAATAGCTCGGTCGCTCCTATCAAGGCGGCGGTATTTCCGCTCCTGAAGAACAAGCCCGAGCTTGTCGAGAAAGCACGGTCCATATACCTCATGCTCAAAAAAAATATCCCGCAGATTATGTGGGACGACAATGG
>Ga0209542_10003671_pt1 | contig 32544 bp, 48 predicted proteins | sample RifCSPhighO2_01_FD_184028 | JGI IMG/M metagenome (GOLD analysis project Ga0209542, IMG submission 184028) | Soil microbial communities from Rifle, Colorado - Rifle CSP2_plank highO2_0.1 (SPAdes) (version 2) | ecosystem: Environmental > Terrestrial > Deep subsurface > Rock core/Sediment ... | reverse complement strand
GACATCGGCATGGAAGCTCTCAAAAATCTGAAACTGGTCGAAGCCGCCCGTACCGAGGCGCTGGAGCTTATCAAGCAGGACGAACAATTGTCAAAATATCCGCAACTCTCACAGTTGGTGGCGGAACGCTCCATACAAACACATCTCGAATAGTGGGCGCGCTTGGACTCGAACCAAGAACCGCCGAGGTATAAGCTCGGTGCACTAACCAATTGTGCTACGCGCCCGATATCCACACTTTACTCCAAACCCGTTCTTCGTGCTATACTCGGGCTTTAGAAGATCTACTACGCTCAAAATAGCAGGAGTAACAGGTGAGAAGCATCAAAGGGTTGCCCCACTACGACGAAATCGTACTCAAGCAAAGCGCCGCGCATGGAGGTTTCTTCAATGCGCACGCACATCTGGACCGAGCCTACACACTCGCGGACCATTACCTTGAGCATGTCGGCACGACCCCGCTTAAGGCCAGCAATCTGCCGCTGGACGTCAAGCAAAACCTTGTCGGCGACCTGCATGTAGGCGGGCCGGCATACGAACCTGCCGACCTGCGCGCGCGCATGGCGATGGCACTCGAGAGACAGATCGCCTTCGGCGTGCGTCGCGTCGACACCAATATCGACGCGACTCCCGACTTGCCGGAGAACGGTCTTCTTGCGATACACATTGCCCTTGAACTGAAAAAGAAGTTCAAGAAAAAAGACCTCGACGTGCGGATAGCTCCGACGCCGATCTTCGGGTTCAAGACAGACACCAAGGACAGCCTCGGCCGGTGGGAAGTCTTCAGGGAAGCGGCGAAAGTGAGCGATTATCTCTCGCTGCTCCCCGAAAAGGACGACTACGCCAAAGGGGCAGACCCCGATGGCCGCGTCGGCTTTAAACACCACATCCGGATGGGTCTCGAGCTGGCATGCACGCTCCGCAAGGAAGTGCAGCTGCACGTCGACCAAATGAATGTTCCATCCGAAGAGGGGTCCAATCGGGTGCTGGATGTGCTTGAGGTGCTGCACCAGCCCGACCTGGGCCGGCACGAGCCTGCGGTGTGGCTCATCCACTCGATATCACCGTCGGCGTATGACGAAAAGCGTTTCCGGCGGCTGGTCGAGCGTCTGCTCGAGCACAACGTCGGCGTCATAGTCTGCCCCACGGCGGCGCTTACGATGCGGCAGCTGCGTTCGGTCGAAGGACCGACTCGCAACTCTATCGCACGCGTCGCCGAGCTCATCAAGGCGAAGGTGCCTCTGCGTATCGGCACCGACAACATCTCGGATGTCTTTGTCCCGCAAGGCGACGGCGACATGCTCACCGAGATAAAAGTCGGCGACATGGCGGTCCGGCTCAACCTGCCCCACATATGGACAAAGCTGGCGTGCGGTGTGCCGCTCAACAACGTGGACATCCACGATGTCGGCAGCGCGCTGTTTGAGGACCGCAAGGCCTGTGCCAAAACCAACCCGACCTGGGAACCGGCCTTCGAGTAAGCAGTCCCCTCCCGCATATGCGGGAGGTTTTCTTTTTTATAAAATCGTGGTACTGTGTCGGTGGAAGCACATCACTATCCGGAAGGAAAGCCTATGAGAATTTCACAGGTGCAGCGTGTCGCGCGTATAGCCGAACGGCAACGGCGCGCGTTGGAACCAAAAGAGAAGCCTCGCTTTGCCTTACGGCTGGCGCGGTTCTTTATCGGCGAGCCCTACGAGGAAGAAGTCTTACCGGCAGAGGTAATCAACTTCTTCGGTGTCGGCACTGTTGTCTTTGTGCTGGTGGTATTGACGGTTGTGGTATACCTCACAAGCTTACTACTCTGAGCGCCCAAACAAGGAGGTTACAAATGAGTTCCATTCTGCATACTGGAGAAGGCCATAAGGTAACACTGCCGCGTGGCACCGGGTGGCTTACCGTGGGTGTAATTGCCGTCGCGTTGTTCATCTACTATCGGCTCCTCAAGCCCCTGCTGTGGTGGGCATTCGAGGCTCCACACCTCTACCTCGCTTCAGGGGCCGACCTCTACTACGAGGGTCTCTACGACCCTCGGCGGGCGCGGCAACATGTGGCAGTGAGCGGAGCGCTCTTTTGCCTCATACTCGTCGGACTCTTCTTTGCCTACCGGGAGTGGGATGTTGGATACCTTATTGGCGCCTTCATCGCCGCGATATTCTTTGCTGGCTTGACCCAGGCACACTACACCAACGAGCGCGAGAACGAAGACTATCCTCGCGCCGGCTATCTGGAATAGCCAGCAGAAAAACACCCCGCCTCCGGTTTACTCGGAGGCGGGATTTTATTTTTGCTAAAAATTGACGACTACCGGCTCTACGCTTATCTCTTCTTTTTTCTTCGGGGTGATGCCGTGGACGACGAGCATCGCCTCAAACTCATCGCGCTCCATGGTCTCCTTTTCTACCAGGCGGTTAGCTATCGCATTAAGCAGTTTGCGGTGTTCTTTGATAATATCGTGCGCTTTTTTGTACGCCTCGTCGATTATCTTTTTAACCTCCGCGTCTATGTCGGCCGACACCTTTTCCGACGGGTCATCGGCAAGCGCGATGGTGCCTATTTTGTCGCTCATGCCGTAGCTGCGCACCATGCTGTGCGCGAGGTTGGTAAGCACCTGCAGGTCGTTGCTGGCGCCGGTCGTCACGTCATGAAAGACCTCCTTCTCCGCGACAAATCCGCCGAGCGACATTGCGATGTCGTCCAAAAACTCTTTTTTGCTCTGCATGCGTCGGTCCTCCAGCGGGAGCTTGAGCGTGTAGCCTGCCGCGCGGCCGCGGGAGATGATAGAAATTTTGTGCACCGGGTCGGCGTACGGCAAGACCGACGCCACCAGCGCGTGGCCCGCCTCGTGGTAGGCGGTTATCTCCTTTTCTTTTTTATTAAGCACGTGGGACTTCCGCTCGGGGCCGAGCATCACTTTTTCTATCGAGCGGATGAGGTCGTACTGGGCAACCGTCTTGCGGTTTTCACGCGCGGCAAGTATCGCGCCCTCGTTCATAAGGCTAAAGAGGTCCGCGCCGCTGAAGCCCGGCGTGCGCTCGGCTATGACCTCCAGGTTGATGTCCTCGGCAAGCGGCTTTTTGCGCGCGTGGATTTTAAGTATCTCGAGGCGGTCCTGGCGGTCGGGCAAGTCGATGGTAACCCTGCGGTCAAAGCGGCCGGGGCGCAGGAGTGCGGGGTCGAGTACATCGGGGCGGTTGGTCGCCGCCATCACAATCACCTTTTCGTTCGGCTCAAAGCCATCCATCTCGACCAAAATCTGGTTGAGTGTCTGCTCGCGCTCGTCGTTGCCGCCGCCCACCCCCGTGCCGCGCACGCGCCCGACGGCGTCTATTTCATCGACAAAGATTATCGCGGGCGCCGCTTTTTTTGCCGTCAAAAAGAGGTCGCGCACGCGGCTGGCGCCCACGCCGACAAACATCTCCACAAACTCCGAACCGGAGATGGAAAAGAACGGCACTCCCGCCTCCCCCGCCACCGCGCGAGCAAGCAGCGTCTTGCCAGTGCCGGGCGCGCCCATGAGCAAAATGCCCTTGGGGATGCGCGCGCCGATGTCGAGGAATTTTTTCGGATTTTTTAAAAAGTCGACGATTTCCAAAAGTTCCTGCTTGGCCTCCTTGGCGCCCGCCACATCTTTAAAGGTGACGCGCGATGCCTCATCGTTGGGGTCTATAAGTCGGGGCTTGCTCTGCCCAAAGGAGAACGCCTGCATGCCGGCGCCCTTGACTTGGCGGCTGAGATACCAGACAAAGAACGCCAGCAGGAGTATCGGGGCAAAAAATGGCGCGAGCGCGATGACCCAGAACTGGAATCCGCCCTCGCGCTTGATGTCTATCGAAACTTTATTGAGTGCCTCCTGTGTGACGCCGTAGTTGCGCAAGGTTTCAGAGAGTCCGGACTCGGGTTCTTTTTTGGACTTCTTCTCCGTGTCGTCGGCGTAGATAATCTTTAGGTCATTGCCGTTTACCTCGACGCTTTTGACTGACCCGGAATTAATGTCAGAGGCGACTTGTGAGAGCGCAACGTCAGCCGGCTTTGCGGTGCCCGTTCCGGTAAAATAGCTGTAGGCCCCGGCAAGTAAAAGCAGGAGCAAAACGCTGGTCGCCAAGTTGACCCAAAAAGAGTCCCCCTTCGGCATGCGGGGCATCTGCGGCATCCCACGATGCCCAGGCTTCTTTTGTTGCGGGGTTTTTTGCGGGTTCGCCATAAGAGAAATACTCTAACATTTAAAATGAACTTACACAAAGAAAAAACCTCCGCGCTTGGCGCGGAGGCTCGATTTGGATGCCAACTCAAGGTTATGAGGGCAGTACGTAGGCGTAGACGCGGCCGCGCGGGTACACCACTTCGGCCACCGTGTTGTTGTGATTGCCGGAGATGACTACCGGGTTGCCCGAGGCGTCGATGCCGGTAACGATGCCGACGTGTCCGCCCGTGGGTCCGCGGCTCATCACCGCGATGGCGCCGACTTGCGGGCCGGAGACGCGTACGCCAAGCGACGCAAATGAGCTCGCCATGTTCGACCCTGTAGTGCGATACCCCGCCCTCTCAAGGACCAGGTTCATAAACGCGGCGCACCACAAGCTCTTGCGGCCGGTGGGGTTGGTCCCGATGTACCGCCGCGCTTCACTGACGATTGAGCTGTAGCTCTGTTGAGAACGAGCGCCATCTCCATCATCGTCACGTGCCGCCAACGCCGGAGTTGCGGCACATAAAATAAAAACAACGACAAGGCTACGCAGTGTTACTGTACGCACGACATACTCCTTTTACTCGTTACACTACTTTTACGCGCAGACGCGTTTCTTCTTGTTAAGAACTCTACCTATAATCACTAATACAGCATAGAAAATAAAAAAGCAACAAAATGATATAGTACTCGCATGTCTCTTATAGAGCATAAGAAGGCGCGGATGGACTACGAGATCCTCGAGGAATACGAGGCGGGTTTGGAGTTGCTGGGCGGCGAGGTTAAGAGCCTGCGAGCCAAGCTCGGCAAACTCGACGGCTCGCACATTACCGTGCGCGGCGGCGAGGCGTATTTGATAGGCGCCTCTATCCCGCCCTATCAGAGCGGCAATACCCCGGCGGACTACGAGCCTATGCGCAACCGCAAACTGCTCCTGACCAAGAAGGAAATCGCCATATTGGGCGCGCATGAGTCGCAAAAAGGCTTGACAATAGTGCCTCTTCGGGTGTATAATAAGGGTAGGCACTTGAAGCTCGCCATAGGGGTCGTTCGCGGCCGTAAGAAATACGACAAGCGCGCGGTCTTAAAGGAGCGTGACACCAAGCGCGAGATGCAGAGGTCTTTGAAAAATCAATAATAGGAGCTGAGCGTGTACACCGTCTCAAACACCGGTTAGCGTCGGGTGTTGTAGGGGGATGACAGGCTTAGACAATGGACTGACGCGCATGACGCGCGATGCAGAAGTGGGGCGTCTTCTCTAAAACGCTCCAACCCATAACTGCAAAATCAGTTACGTCGCCGTTTTTCACGGCGAACGATTTCTCTTTCGCCTACGCTAAGGCCTAAGAGGACACCTACTCTGCTCGTTTAGTGGCAGGGGTTCGGGTGTTATACAGCTAAACTCGGGAGCAGTTGCTCGCTTAGCGACTGTACTTAAAACTCAAAGCTGCTGCTCTTCTTGATTTGGTTTACTTTCTACAAGTTGAGCTTAAGACCAAGAAGCAAACTACGCACCGTAGAAGCGCATCCGCTCATCCATTGCACGGGGGTTCGATTCCCCCCGTCTCCACCAAAATAAAAAACGCCCATTTAGGGTGTTTTTTATTTTGGTGTTGCTAGTTTTGGAACTCAATTTCGAAGGTGTACATACCCATGGCGCACATGCCGCGCAGAATGCCCGCTTGCGGAGTGCCGAGGTCCACGTCGGTCTTACCCGACGCGGGGAGAAACGCGCTGTATCCGATGCTCGGGATGCGGACCGCGCCGGAGCAGTCGTACGTGCTGTTGGTGGCGAACCGCAATACGGTCGGCACGCCCGCTTTGGCCACGCTTTTTTGCGGACGGTAGCCGCCTTTGACCGACGCTTCTACTATTTGTTTTCCGTCCACGATGCTCACATTATTGACAGGCACATCTGTTCCGCCGGTTGAGCTGACTCCGGTGTAGAATATCGCCCCGCCGATGAGCGCGCCGGCGATAACTATTGAGATGCCGGTTGATTTCATATAATTATCGCGGATTAGAAGCTGAATAACGGCAGGATGACTCCGGCGACCACCAAAGCGTTCATCAGATTATAGAGTCCGAAGAGGATGACGATAAGCCCCGCGGTCTTGAAGAAGATGCCTGCGTAGGATTTGTTGTGGATACTGAAGAAGCTGAAGCTTACTGCAGAGAGCACCGGCAGTGTCCCCAACGCAAAGAAGCCCATCGTAAGCGCGCCCTGCAGGAAGCTGCCCGTCCCGAGCGTGTAGATTTGCATCGACTGGGTAAACCCGCACGGCAGGAAGAATGTCGCTACGCCGACGAGGAACGGGGTGAGCGTGTGATTGAGTTTTGACGCGCCGTAGGCGTGCCTTGAGAGGAACTTCGGCATTGCGGGCTGGAGGCGTTTAGACCAATGGAAGATGCCGAGCAGGTTGATGCCGAGTATCAACATCACGGCCGCTATGATGAGACCGAGTGCGAACGAGGCTGTCGCATTGAGAGTGAAGGCGGAGCCGAGCGCTCCGATGACACCGCCGAGCACAAAGAACGAGAGGAGCCGCCCGATGTGGAAGAGTACTTGCGGCCGCACCTTATCGCCCTCTTTAGCGAAGGTTGCCGACATGGAGAGTACCAGCCCGCCGACCACCGCCATGCAGGTGGAGAGCGACGCGACAATGCCGATGATAAACGCGGTGCCGTAGGTAACAGAGCCTGATTGCACTAGGTTAACAATCCCCAGTTTTTGCAGGAGCATAAAGCCAACAATGAATGCGAACGCTACCGGTATCGCAAGCTTGAAGTCCTCCCACTGCTTTCCTGCGGTGAGCTTGTCGAATCCGTCTACCGAGACGGTATATCCATGAGGACGCAGAACACCGGTCAGCTCGGCGGCAACCGCATCCGGCGATTTGCCGGCGAAGTCGCCCTCCACGGTTATCGTGTGCTCTTTGAGGTCGGAGCGCGCAGAGGCAATGTACGGCACTTCTGTCGCCTCCAATTCTGTCAGCACAATGCACGCGCGGCAATGCATCCCCACGATGTGCAGGGTGAGTGTTTGGGTGTTCATATTTTTTTTGCTTTTATGCGCAGAGAGTTGCCGACCACCGAGACGCTGGAGAACGCCATCGCGAGCCCCGCGAAGGCCGGGTTAAGCATCCAGCCGAGTATTGGGTAGAAGAGCCCTCCCGCGAGCGGTATGCCGACGATGTTGTAGAAGAATGCCCAAAACAAGTTTTGCTTGATGCCGCGCATGGTTATCTTTGAGAGCGCAATAGCCTTGACTAATTTTGAGATGTCGCCGTGCAGCAGGGTGATGCCCGCCGTTTCTATGGCGACATCGGTACCGGTCGCCATAGCGATGCCGACATCGGCGGCCGCAAGCGCGGGCGCGTCGTTGACGCCGTCGCCCGCCATGGCAACCACCTTGCCTTGCGCCTGCAGTTTTTTGATCAGGTTGAGTTTGTCTTCCGGCAGAACTTCGGCGACCACTTCGTCGATACCCACCAGCCGTGCAATGTAGTGAGCGGTGTTTTTATCATCGCCGGTGAGCATCACCACCTTGATGCCCAGCTTGTGTAGGCGCGCGATTGACTCCTTTGCGTTTTCTTTAAGCGCGTCGGCGACCATGACCGTCGCGAGCACCTTGCCTCCCGCGGCAAGAAACACCGGCGTGTTGCCCGAGCGAGTTTCCTCCTCGAGCGACGCGTCGCTCCCGACAAGCTTCCCGCTGCCGGCTGTGTATTGCACGCCGCCTATAGTGCCGCCGATTCCCTTGCCTTTTATCGCCTCAAATTTTTCTACCGGCAGAAGCGCGATACCTTTTTCTTTAGCATACGAGACAATTGCATGCGCAATCGGGTGCTCCGATTTATTTTCGAGCGACGCCAGTATCGCGACAATGTCGGCGTCGCTTTTGCCTGTCCCGAGCGAAGTCGAGGGGTCGGACATATTTTTGAGCGACACCAGCTCCGGCTTGCCCTTCGTAATAGTTCCTGTCTTGTCCATCACAACCACCGTTACTTTGTGCAATTTTTCGAGCGTTGCGGCGTCTTTTATCAGTATCCCCTCCTTTGCACCCTTGCCGACGCCGACAATAATCGCCGTGGGTGTGGCGAGCCCGAGCGCGCACGGGCACGCAATGACCAGTATGCTGACGAACGACACTAGGCCGAGCGAGAGCGCCTGCGCAAACCCGAGATATGAAGTCCCAATGACCAGCCACGCGCCGAGCGCCACAAACGCAAGAACCAGCACCACCGGCACAAAGACGCTTGAGATTTTGTCGGCTAATGCCTGTATAGGCGCGCGGCTGCCCTGCGCCTCCTCAACCATTTTGATTATGCGCGCGAGCATGGTCTCTTGGCCGACTTTTGTCGCCCGGAAGGTAAACGAGCCGGTGGTGTTGAGCGTGCCTCCGACAACCGCGCTCCCCGCGCTCTTTTGCACCGGCATCGGCTCGCCGGTAATCATCGCCTCGTCGATATAGGACGAGCCTTCGGTAACAACGCCGTCCACAGGTATCTTGCCGGCGGGCTTTACCACTAACAGGTCTCCATGAACTATTTCGCTTATCGGTATCTCAACTTCTTTCCCCTCTCTGATAACCAGCGCCACCTTCGCCTGCAGGTTTAAGAGTTTTTCTATCGCGTCGCCTGTTTTTAGTTTTGACCGGCTCTCGAGGTATTTGCCCAGCGTGATAAACGCGATGACGATGATAGTCACGTCGAAGTACGTATTGCTTACGTTGATGTACGTTTTGAGCGGCTCCTCAAACACGGTTACGGCGACGCTGTAGAGATACGCTGCCGAGGTACCGATGCCGATGAGCGTGTCCATGTTTGTCTTGCCGTAGCGCAGAAAGCGGTAGAAGCCCATAAGGTAGGGCTTGCCGACGACAAACAACATGTAGGTCGCCATTACCAACAGAATGGTCTGCGGAACAACTTCCAAGACCATTGAGATTGCCGAAACTCCCGCAAGAGGCAGCGCGACCATAAGCTGTCGGCACATTGCGGCAAGCCCGGCGCCTTTTTCATTATGATGCTCGTGTTCGAGCGCCAAAGAGTAGCCGAGCGGCTCTATGCTTTTCGACAATTGCTCCGCGCTCACTTTTTCCGCATCGTGTACTACTTTAGCCGTTTCGGTTGCGTAGTTTACCTGCGCCGACTGCACTCCCTCTTTGTTTTTGAACGTCTTTTCGATGATGCTCGCGCACGAGGCGCAGTGCATCCCTTTTATTTTGTAGGTTTGAGTATGGTTCATAAAGAACGGTTAGCTAAATAATGCCACCGCTCTGGATTTAGTATGCCTTGGTATGCAAAATGCCGCGGGCAAAAGCCAGCCGCAGAAGATCGAAAACTCTTCCGGTGTCTCTTTGACGCGAGGCGATTACTCCCGTTTGTGCCGGAAGAAGCTGGCCTTGGAGCACCTGCCAAAAAACGATCAGTACAAAAAGCGATAAAAGCGTAACGGCGGCGGCCTGCTGCGCTACTGCGGCGAAGGTGCTTTGCCACTCCGACAAGTGCTCGAGTGGGTCCATATTCATAGTGCACAAGACAAAAACGCTACCCATGCTTACCGCCAGTAAAAGGGCGACTAAAACGACAAAAACGGCTTTGTTGCCGGCGACGCTATGCATGCCAACCATTATACAACAGCGGAGATAAACAGTATACTGGCGCAGTACGGAAGCAAACATGCCCTATTTAAAACAAGAAAAAGATTTTTATTGCGGTCCGGCCATCGTGCAGATGTTGCTGGCAAAAAAAGGAGTGGTTGTTACTCAAACACAGCTTGCCAAAGAGCTTAAAACAACCGAAGAAGTTGGAACTCATCTTGCCAACATGGTGAGCGTACTTTTGTCTAACGGATTTACTGCCGACCAAAAAGACGGCGCGTCACTGGACGATATCGCGAGGGCGCTGCGCGAAAATAAAACCGTTATTGTTTGCTATACCGGACAGTCGCACAACGAACCGCATTACGCCATCGCTTTGGCGCTGACAGACGAAGAAATTATATTGGCCGACCCCTTTTTTGGCGAGCGGCGCGAGGTTTCTATACCAGAGTTTTTGGAGCGCTGGCACGGCAACAATACGCCCGCATACGGCGACCGCGCGATGGTGGCTGTCGGATAAATCATATGCTATAGTATCCGCACAATAAAATTACTTTGGATACTACTCGAGTCAATCATCACATACGGGCAAAGGAGGTACGCGTGCTGGGGCCCCAGGGCGAAAACTTCGGTGTTTTGCCCCTGTCTGACGCCATTGCCAAAGCACAGGAGTTCGGCCTGGACCTTATAGAGATAAGCCCCAACGCCGTCCCCCCGGTTGCAAAAGTAATGGAATATGGTAAATTCCAATACGAACAGCAGAAAAAACGCCGGGAAATGAAGGCCAAATCCCATACTACCGAGACGAAAAGCGTCCAGGTAAAGATAGGCACCGGCGACCACGATATGCAGCTTAAGGCCAAAAAGGCGGCCGCTTGGCTGCAAGAAGGCCATCGCGTCAAAGTGGACCTGTTTTTGTGGGGGCGATACAAGTACATGGAGTTTGCCTTCCTTAAGGAGCGGCTGGAGCGGTTCCTCAAGCTCATCCCGGCGGACTACAAGCTGGCGGACCCGATAGCCAAAAGCCCGAAGGGGCTGGCGACAGTGCTCGAAAAGGCGAAAAAGTCATGAAAACCAACAAATCATTTTCGAAGAGGCTCAAAGTTACCCGCACGGGGAAGATTATTGCGCGCAAGCCCGGCAAAAACCACTTTAATGCCAAGGAGGGCCGCTCCAAGCAGATGGCCGGCAACCGCACCGAAAGCCTTTCGCGCCGAACCATGACGCCTAAGGTCATGCAGCGCTACATCGGTAATCCTGTTAAATAATTTTTTAAAATCATATGGCACGCGTAAAGGGAGGTAAAACATCAAATAAGCGCCGTAAGAATATCTTGGCGATGACCAAGGGCTACCGCTTTGGCCGCTCGACTAAAAAGCGCCAGGCGCGCGAGGCCATCTTCCACGCGGGCAAGTACGCCTTCGCTCACCGCCGCGACAAAAAGAACGACTACCGCCGGCTGTGGAACGTCCGCATCAATGCGGGGTTGCGCCTCATCGACGAAAAACTCTCGTACTCTAAATTTATCGGCGTGGCTAACAAAAAGGGCATCGAGCTTAACTCCAAGATGCTCGCCACGCTCGCTGAAATCTATCCGGAAGTCTTCGCCCGCGTCGTCACCCAGGTCCGCTAACTACTTGCCGCGCGGAGGCGGGATTTCAAGATCTTTGCAGATTTTTCGACTTAGCCACGGGCCGATGTCCGAATGCCGCGGCACAGAGCTTTTGCGGTTCTTGGAGATATTTTTATACACGGTATGATTAGCGCCTTCGCGCCAAAAAGAACATCCATATCTCTCAATATAAGCGATCAAATCGCGCCGCTTCATGCAACCAGCTCAAAACGTTCGCGGCGAATCTTTCCTTTATATGCCCTTTCGGACAATTCTCGATTAGTTTCAAGCACGAGTTGGAGTGCTTCGCGCAAATTTTCACGCGCCTCTTTAAGCGTACGCCCCTGCGTATTTACCCCCGGAACTTCCTCTATCCAGGCAGCTATCCATTTGCCATCTTTTTTAAATGCGGCCGTGTACATAACTACAAGTGTAACACAAACGACTTTTTGCCTACAGCGCCGTGGATGGCGCGTCGGCCGGCTCGAAGCGGAAGGAGGCGCGGTTTATTTTATCTTTGTTGACCAGCTCGATGACGCGCTCTACCAGCGCCTTTGGATCGGAGTCAAAGACGATGCGGCTATTCGGGCGGTGGCCGCTCTCCAAAATACTTTTTATAATTTCGTCCGTCTCCCAGTCGGATTCAAGGATGCCGATTGGCTTTTGATCCTCAAACGCGATAGTGAACTCGTGTATGGTGCCGATGCGCCCGCACCCGAAGAGCACCGCGTCGGAGGAGCGGGTCAATATAAGGTCGCGCCCGGGGTAGCCGAAGCCGGTGTACACAATAAGGTCGAGATACTCGACCGGGAGATTAAATTGCTCGATATGCTCGCGCTCGGAGTTAGCAGGAGAAAATCCGATGGTGTATCCGCCCGCCTCCTTGGCGCCCATCGCCGCCCATAGAGGGAAGCCCGTGGTCGCGCCATTGATAGTTACTACATCATGTTTGGCAACCTGCCGTCCGAGCTCCAACCCTTTTTCATAAGCGTCGATGCCGCAGTGGCCGGTCTCCGCGGCGCCGGAAATGGCGAACTTGAGCCGTAAGTGCGTGTGCTTCGGGTCCATCTATCCAGTGTACCACTGGAAAGTTTCAAAATCCAAACTACAAATCACAAATAAACCTTCAATATCAAAAACAAAAAGAACCTTCGACAATCAGAGCCAACCATCCAAGAATCCAAGGCAAAATAATAAATAAAAATCTACTTTTTTGTGTTCCATTGTACGACCTATAACATCCCCACAACGCAAACAACCAGAGCAAGGTTAGAAAAATCACTACTCCTATATCTGCCATCTTTGATGGACAGCTTATCGGTGGATCAAATAAAGTTCCCCAAACAAAAATGCCTAGTATTACAGAGAAAATTGTCGTCGAAACTACGGTAAGAACTTTCATATCTTATATCTTACACCTAATTAAAATTTAGCAATCATTGCGCTGAAAATGCGGAGGAGCTCGGTGGATTCTTGGATTAATTTGTCCCGCTCCCCCACCAGCTCGGATGGCAAGTTTTCAAACATTTGCAACCAATACCGGCTCTCTTTTGCTTCTTTGCGGCAGATTTTTGCCCGCATCACGAAATCTTTCTTACTCAACGACTCGTTAGCTTCAATATAGTTCGCGCCGACAGAACCTGACGACCTAACAACTTGCCGTCCATCTTCAATATAAATAACACTTTTAGGTAACTTCCGGACAAAAGCGCGGACATTTTTAGCAAACCGAGCAGTCCGCTCCTCCAAATCATTCTTCGGCCTATTTGAAACTTTTGCATCCATTTTGAATTTTGGAGCTTGTTTGTGATTTGTATTTTGAGATTTGTTATTTACAGACGCAGAGTGACTTTGTCACCTGCGTCTGGCGCTGTTGCTTTGACTCCTAGATAATCGCGAATGCGCTGGACAAGAAACGATGCCGCCGCCGGCTCGGCGTGCACCACAAACACCTGCTCCGCACCCTGCGCGGCTTTGTTGGTAAACTCCAGCAAAGACTCGCTGTCGCGGTGCGCCGAGTAGCCATATAATGTCTCCACTTTGGCGCGCACGGGGATTTTTTCCTTGTGATACTCGATATGCTTCGCCCCCTCGATGAGCCGGCGACCCATGGTACCCGCAGCCTGGTATCCTACGATAAGTACAGTCGACAGTGGATCAGGCAAATAGCGCCGCTCGTGCATGATTACTCTGCCACCGCTCGACATTCCAGACCCTGCAAGAATAATTTTTGCTTCGGGCTTTGCGTCAAGTTTGCGGGAATCTTCGGTACTTTGCGCAAAATGGAGCTCGGAAAAAGAGAAAATTTGTTCGCCGCCTTCCACCCTGTCTTTAATATCGTCAGAAAAATATTCTGGATAAGTAATGTAGGCTCGAGTTATCTTTTCAGCAAGAGGAGAGTCTAGATACACCGGTACCGACGGTACCCTGCGCTCAAGCATGAGCCGTCGAATATCAAAAAGAAGGTCCTGTGTCCGCTCAGTTGAAAAAGCGGGTATCAACAATGTGCCGCCGCGCGCAACAGCATTTTCTATAACATCTTCAAGTAACTCCAGGCGTTTGGTATCTTCGGGCCGAATCTTATCACCGTAAGTTCCTTCCATTACGAGATACGAAGCGGTGGTTTCTTCGGTAGGCTTTAACAGCGGACTGTTTCCACCACCAAGGTCTCCGGTAAATACAATTGATCTGCCATCACGCACGAGCCGCACCATAGCCGAGCCTAAAATGTGCCCAGCGTCCAAGAATTGCAACTCAATATCGTCCGGAAGCGGAGTTTTTTCATGATAACCAATTCCTCGCCATAGCCGCATAGTTTCGGCAACCTCTTTTTCTCCAAAAAGCTCTGAACGGCCGTGACGTTCTGCGTTACGTCCCAAAATTTCAAGCGCGTCCAACAGAAGCGGCTCGGCGAGAGCTCGGGTGGCTTTAGTGGAAATAATCACTCCCTTAAAACCATCCTTAACGAGCTTCGGGATGCGCCCGATGTGGTCGAGATGGGCATGCGTAACGATAAGATGCGATATATCCGCAGGATTATACGGAAACGGCTCCCAATTTTTTTCCTCCCCCATCCCCTGCATCAGGCCGCAATCGACGAGGAATCGAGCCCCGACGGTACCGTCGGGGTTAAAAGTTTCCAACAAAAAGTTCGAGCCGGTCACCATGCCCGCCCCGCCGTAAAAATATAAATTGGACTCTCTCATGAATACTCATCTTAACAGAAAGTCCCCCATAGGGGACGCTCTGCAGGATTCCGAAGGCGTATCCTAGTTTTCACTAGGTGGGTGCCCTATGGATGACCGTTAAGTCACTCACCTCGAGCTCCCTGTGTGTAAGTAAGGATTTTGCCTTCGGACTCCTGCCTCTAGTATATCAAACCTTTCTATTCGTCAACACCGAAGCGTTTGTATTTGTAGAGAGGCGCGTTCTTGCCGAACCAGTGCTGTATTTCGTGCTTGGCTTCCTCGGGAGTCTCGGAGGCGTGCACGAGGTTATAGACCGAGCGGCGCTCGACGTTGGCATTGAGCGGAGAGTCGTTGGAGAAGTCGCCGCGGATAGTACCCATCTCGGCGAGGTACGGCATGGTGGGGCCGACAATTTTGCGCACCATATCCACCGCATGCACGCCCTGCACGATTATTTTAATCATCGGTGCTGAGGACATAAAGTCTATCAGCCAGCCGCGCACCGTTTTGCCGACGCGCACCAGGTCGGAGGTGCCGAAATCTTTTTTGACGTCGTGGCCGTATTTGGCATAGGTGGCCATGGTCTTTTCGCCGAGGCGGCGAATCCACTTTTCATCCTTAGGATAGTGGTTATCCATCTCCTTGCGGGACGGGTGGAACATCTCGAGCGCAACCACCTTGAGGTCGCGGCGCTCAAAGCGGCTGATAACCTCGCCGATAAGCCCTTTGCGGACGCCGTCGGGCTTGATGATGATGAACGTCTTTTCCTCTTTCGGATGCATAATGGCGCTTACTCTATAACAATCCACCGCTTTGCGCAATCAACTACTGCGTCAAAATTTCGGTGCCGGTTTCGGTTACCAAAACAGTATCCTCAAAATGCGCGGCGCGCTTGCCGTCTTTCATACGGTAAGTCCATTCGTCGTCATCTAAAATAATCGCCCCTTTGCCCTCGGCGAGCATCGGCTCGATGGCGAGCACCATCCCAACCACTATTTTTTCGCCCTCACCCTCGCGTCCCTCATTGGCGATAAAAGGCTTTTCGTGCACCGCCTCGCCGACCGCGTGTCCGCCGAGGTCCTGCACGATGGCAAGTTTTCGGTTGGCCGCGACGCGCATGACCGCGGCGCCGATGTCGCCTATATGCTTGCCCGGGCGCACCACCGAGATTGCCGCCTGCAAAGCTTCGCGCGTCGCGTTGATAAGTTGGTGCGCCCTAAGATCGCCGATGCCGCGGACGATAAGAGAGCGTTCGCCGCCGACGGCTGTGTCGGACGTGTCGCCGACAATAAGCGTGCGCGCCGCGTCTACAAAATAACCCTGGTAGCTCAGGCCCGTGTCGATTGAAATTATGTCGCCATTGCGCAGAATGCGCTTTTCATTCGGGATGCCGTGCACCACTTCGTCGTTTATTGATACACAGAGCGTTGCCGGATACGGGTATGATGCGCCATCCGGCTGGTAGTTAAGAAACGCCGGCACCGCTCCGCGCGAGCGGATGGCGTGCTCGCACGCCAAGTCGAGTTCGGCGGTGTTTACCCCGTCTTTGCAGAGCGCCGCGACATCTCTAAGCACACCGGCGAGTATTTTGCCGCCCGCGCGCAGAGCTTTTATTTGTTCTTCCGTAGTTGCTATCACGATAAATTCAGAGACTTTAATATGTCTGCGTGCACCGCCTCTATAGGCTGTTCGCCGTTTATCTCGAGCAGCGCGCCGCGTGATTTAAAAAAGCCGACTGCGGCGGCGGTCTTTTCCTCATACTCCTTGATGCGATTGCCTACCGCGTCCGACGCATCATCAGCGCGCCCCTCTACGCCACTGCGCAAAGACAATCGTTTTTCGACCTCACTGTCGGATATCATAAGAAAGACCGCTTTGTACGGGCGCTCAAGCCAAGCTGATGTTTCGTCAAAAGCCTCCGCCTCGGGCAAGGTCCTGCAGGCGCCCTCAAACACTATCCCGTCAGAATGGGAGAGGCCGAGCAGGGCATCCACAAACAAGTGAGAGGAAATCCACGCAGGCAGAAGGTCGCCTCTTTCCATCACCGTTTTGATTTTCTGATTGGCAAAACCCTGCCCCTTTGCCATCTCGCGCAGCCGGTTGCCGGAGGAGTACACCTCCGCGCCTATTTTTTTGGCCAGCAATGTAGCCTGCGTACCCTTCCCGCTCCCCGGGCGCCCCATCATCACAAAGGTGTTTACTTTATCCATATATTATTTTCTTTGTTTTAATTCAATCTCTTCTTTAAGTAAGTCAAACTTTACAATAAAATTATCAAAAAATCCTTTTTGGCCCACGACACCATAATTGAAAGCGCCTGCAACATGCGGCATGAATCCCGCTTCAATAGTATAAGGCCATCCACCTATAATAACTTCAACCGAATGTACAAAGTAGACAGACGATTGCCCAGCAACTCCGGTCACTTTTTCTGGTCTTCCATTTAAAATATCAATACCAATGAGTTCTCCAATTTCAGAGTCAAAAATGCAAATATCAGCTCCTGAATCTACTAGAACTTCGTAATCACGGACTATTTCTTTATGTTTTAATCTAATCGAAATAACCGGGCGTAAAAATGGCCCATATTTCTTATATTGAAACTTCATGCGGAGGCATGTAAATCAAACCCCCCAATATAGGTAACGATTTCCTCCGGCATGCGCGTTAAAATAGGATACTCGTAACCCTTTTTTTGAGCTTGTTCAAGGGCTTCGCGGGCAGTCTTCCCTGTCCCAAGGACCTTCTCCTCGTCATCCGCCAAAGCCACCCACTGCCCCTTATATTTCTTCTGTATTTCAGTCCAGTCTTTTGCCATGTTCCCAGTATAACAAACTGCACTTGAAGCTACAAACATGCTCTTTATAAAAAAGCCCCGGTTTTTCAGCCGGGGTTGAACGTTAGTCAATCCCTAATTTCCGCATCCCCACACGTGAGACACTTGAACGCGGTGCCAAAGGGATGTATTTGAGCGAATTCCATATTGTTTGCCGAACCCGCACAATGAAGCTTGTGGTACTCATTGAAGGTTTCGCGCCATCCTCTCATGCGCTCTTTTTCTCGTTTCTCCTCTACTTTTATGCGGGGAAGAGAAGGAAACTCAATGATTATTGTCATGAGTATTTCCTGATAAGGAGCGTCGGCCCAATTCTATTGCCGGGGTCTTCGGCTAGTCAGGGAATCCTGAGACCTTAATATAACACAACGTTATGAAAACACAAGTAACTAGTACTCTCGGATAGAGATCTGCGCGTCGATGCGGCGGGTGAGGTCGAGGATTACCTGGACGACAATGAGGAGCGCCGTACACAGGACTACCCTATGTACTGCTCAATATCTATGGTACCTAAATTTCATCGCTCAAGTGTTTAGAACAGGCCAACGTAAGTGTCCAGTGTTTCGGGCATGCGAGTCATTATGGGGTCTTTATGACCTTTTTTCTTTGCGTGTTCAAGAGCCTCCTGCAGCGTCTTTCCTGCTCCAAGCACCGTTTGCTCGTCATCGGCAAGCGCTACCCACTGACCTTTATATTTTTTTGTATGTTGGTCCAATCTATTGCCATGTATAACAAAAAAGGTGCCACGGCACGAGGCCATGGCACGCTATCAGACATCCTCTCCCTCCCATACCGGTAGGGACACTTTTTTATTCGGGTGGCGCATAAACACGAGTACCTCCGAATCGTAGTCACCCAATTCAGTGAAGAACTGACCTTCGGGGTTGGAAGTATAGAGAAGCTTTTCGCCGCGGTCATTCATACCGACCCCGAACATTCGAGAGTTGTATTCACCAGACGGCAAACACCGCCCCCATGTACCATTACTGAGCAGAGTCTTTTCTTCAGCCAAGATAGGCTTGGACATTACTGTCATCCATTGACCAGAATTTACTTTGTCCTGGATAAGCATTTGGAGCGCGGTTTCTTGCGGGCAAAGCTCCAAGCCACAGACCAGTCCTCTCTCCCTTACGATGTGAAGTTTACGCTCGACACCTTTTTCTCTATCGGCATCAGAGACCAAGAGGCCGCTGCGCACCAATACGAGCTCAATGTTGCGCATACCCCTTTCAACCGAGAAGTCGTGCTTGAGCATAGCGGCAGTGTACGGGAAGTCCGAGCCACGCATGATGTCGACCTTTTCTTGCAGAGCCACCATGAGCAGCTTTTTAGAAAAGAATGTCCCTACTCGCAGTGACACGAACTTCGGCTGATAGAGGGATCTATTGATGTCCCGCCATGTAGCATCCGCCGGAAGCGAGAGCTTCCGAGCGTTTAAGCGACGGCACAATTCGATTCCGCCATCACCTCCTTTGCCGGTCTTGTACTTCGACGGATATTCTTCATACGCGGGACTTCGTGTCTCCAGCGCATGGTGGATTGCTTCCCAGTCAGAACCAGTCGGCAAGCTGAGCTCGCGGATGAGCACGCTCTTGCAAAAGTCTGTTTGGTCGGCAAGCATTCGTTGGTTATGAACCGTAAACGACATGCCGAGTTCCCGAACGCAGGCGTCTTTGAGGAAGTAATGGACGCCGTTTATCATATTGCTGACCGATCTGGCTTTCCAACCGCAGTGGTCACAATACTCGACGGCAGAAGTGCCGTAATAAGAGTCACCCTGTTCCGGTTCGGCGCAGTGGATGAGACCACCGCACAGGCACCGCTCGGGATAGGACGCTCCGGCATCGCAACACTCTATCGTACAATTTGGATCATCGACGTGGTGTTTCCCGTCGTAGCCTTCAACCTTGAAGGTGTCTCGGGGAAACTGAATGACACTCATGTGTGCCTCCTGATAAGGTACATCGGCCGTATTGTATTGCCCCGGTCTAGGGCTAGTTAGGTGTGAATCCTAAGTTTTTACAATAACACGCGACCGTAAAAAAGCAACTAGTACTCGCGGATAGAGATCTGCGCGTCGATGCGGCGGGTGAGATCCAGTATTACCTGCACAACAATGAGGAGCGCTGTGCCGCCCAGCGCCAAGCTGGCGATGCCGGTCAGCGACTGCACGACTATCGGCAGCACGGCGATAACGCCGAGGAAGAACGCGCCGACAAAGGTGATGCGCGTAATGACATTGCCCAAATACTGTTCTGTCGAAGCACCCGGGCGCACGCCGGGGACGAAAGCGCCGTTCTTTTGCAGGTTCTCCGCTATCTGCTTAGGGTCGAAGGTAACCGCCGTGTAGAAGTAGGTAAAGAGGAACACGAGCACGAAGTAGAGCGCTCCGTAGATGGAAAGATTTTGCAGAACGCCGAGCATCCAGTTTGATATAGTGGCGAGCAGTGCTACCGAGCTCGTTTGGAAGAAGCTCGCGAACATCTGCGGTATGAGCAGAAAGGAGAGCGCGAAGATAATAGGGATAACGCCCGCTTGGTTGAGGCGCAACGGGAGGTAGGTAGAGGAACCGCCGAAGAACTTCATCCCGCGGACGCGCTTGGCGTAAGTGACCGGCACCGGCCGCTCGGCTTCGGTTACCACGACCACCGACGTGATAACCACCAGCGAAGCCGCGATAAACGAGAGGTACAGCGGTATTTGCGACGAGTCAAAAGTAAAGAGGGTCTGGCTGATAGCCTGCGGCAAGCTCGCGACAATGCCGGCAAAAATGATGAGTGATACGCCGTTACCGAGCCCGTACTCCGAAATAAGCTCTCCTATCCACATCAGCAAAAACGAGCCGGCGACCACGGTGATGAGGTTGACGGCAAACGGAAAGAGTCCGAGCGACGGCAAAACGCCCTGGCGCTCGAGAATGATAAGAAAGGAAATGCCCTGCACCAGCGCGATAGGCAGGGTAAGAAAGCGCGAGTACATGCTGAACTTGGCCCGGCCGGCCTCGCCCTCCTCCTGATACAGCTGCTTGAGGCGCGGCACCATCAGCGTCAAAAGCTGCATGACGATGCTGGCGGTGATGTAGGGGCCGACCCCGAGCATGACGAGCGAAAGGTTGCTTAAGCCCCCGCCGGAAAAAAGGTTGAGCAGGCCGAAAAATTGGTTGTTATTAAAAAACAGCGCAAGCTGGGTGGCGTTGATGCCCGGTATCGGGATACTGGCAAGAACGCGAAAGACCGCCAAAGCGGCTATTACAAACAACAGACGGTTGCGGAGCGCCTTGTCCGAAAGAAGGAGTGCGATTTTTTGTGTGAAGCTGTTCATTGTACTTGTTGTTTATTGTTCTAGTTGATTATCCCGCCCGCTTTTTCTATTTTAGTTTTGGCCGAAGCCGAGACGGTGCAACCGGTGATAACCAACTTTTTTGTCAGTTCGCCGTCGCCGAGGATTTTGACCCCCCGCGCGACGCCCTTGCGTCCGCGCACGGCGCCGCGCTCGCGCAAGGTAACCGGGTTTATAGTATCGCCATCGGCGAACATGCTCTCGAGCACCGAGAGGTTTATAACCGCTGGCTTGAGCTCGATACTGTTAAACGCGTATCCGCGCAGTTTAGGGAGTTTCTTCAGCTTTTCGCGGACATCCGGGCGGATGCGGTGCCCGGCGCGGGCCTTTTGGCCCTTGGTGCCGCGGCCGGCTGTTTTGCCGCGGCCGCCGCCGCGGCCGACGCGTTTGACGCTCTTGTTCGTTGTTTTGCGTTGTAAGTTGTGGAGTTGCATACAAATTTTTATGCCTTTAATGATTTTAGTGCCTCGATAGCGGCGCGCGCATTGTTGAGGCCGTTTTTGCTGCCCGAGTGGATTTTGGCGACAATGTTGGTAATGCCGGCAAGCTCCAGCACGTGGCGCACCGATGAACCCGCGACGAGGCCGCGGCCGCGCACCGGCATGAGCTCTACGCGCGAGGCGGTGTACTTTGCCGACACCTGGTGGGCAATCGAGTTGTCTTTAGTGAGATGCACCGTAATCATGTTCTTTTTTGCGTCGCGAACAGCTTTGTCGATGGCGAGCGTCGTGTCGCCTGCTTTGCCCAAGCCCACTCCGACTTTGCCTTTTTTGTTGCCGATGATGAGCGCTACCGAGAAGGAAAATCGGCGGCCGCCGGCGACGGTGCGCGCGACGCGGCGGATGGTTATCATCTTCTGGTCGTACTCGCTCTTGGCGCGGGGCGGACGGCTGGAAGGCCGGCGGCCGCCGGGACCTCCGCGCTCCGCGCGGCCGCCGCGTCCACGAGGTGCGCGAGCAGGAGCCGCTGCTACTGGAGCGACAACGTCAGGCGTCAGCTCAGTCGAAACATCCGAAGACGGCTCGGAGACTTCCGGAGTTGCGATTATTTCTTTTTCATCTTTCATATATTAAAAATCTAAACCGCCTTTGCGCGCCGCATCGGCGAGTTGCGCAATCCTGCCAGTATAACGGAAGCCTCCGCGGTCAAACACTACAGCGGTAATTCCTTTTTCTTTCGCGCGCAGGGCAATCTCCTTCCCTAGCTTTCCCGCATCATCCATTTTTCCTGATACAAGCGTTTTTCCGACAGTGTCGTCTATTACTTGCGCTTCAAGATAACGATTTGATTTGTACACCGCAAGTCGGGGACGCAGGGGTGTGCCCTGTACTTTGGCGCGTATCCTTTTATGTCTTCGAGTTAAATTGTTCATGTTTTTAAATATTCAAATTTTTAAATATCTTATGCGGCCTTTTTACCCTGCTTGCGGCGGATAACTTCCCCGTCGTAGCGGATACCCTTGCCTTTGTACGGCTCGGGCTTTTTCATCGCGCGGATGTCGGCCGCAAACTGCCCGACCAGCTCTTTGTCGAAGCCGGAAATATCAAGCGCTCCCTTGTCGGCCTTGACCGTGAGACCCTCCGGAATGGCGACCTTGACCGGATGAGAAAATCCGAGCGCGAGGTTGAGCGTTTTGCCCTGCACATCCCACTTGTAGCCGACTCCTTCGATAAAAAGCTTCTTGCTGAATCCGCTGTTGACGCCGAGCATCATGTTTTTGACATGGCTCGCGTAGGTACCGATGAGCGCGCGTGACTGCAGCGATTCTCCCTTCGGTAAAACTTGTACGCCGTCCTTCCCAACCTCGATGGTCACCAGGCGGTGCAACGGCCGCTGCAGCGAGCCTTTTGGTCCTTTGACATTGACCGTGCCGCCCGAAACAGTTACTTCGGTTTTGGCGGGTATCGCAATAGGGCGTTTAGCAAGTCTGGACATATTATTTATTTACCAAATTTCGAACAGCGCCTCTCCGCCGACGCGATTTGCCCTAGCTTGCGCGCCGGTCATGATGCCTTTGGGGGTAGAGAGTACGAGGAGGCCGTGGCCGTGGCGGATTGGGCGCACATCGCGCACGCCAATGTAGGTACGGCGCGAGAGCTTAGAGAGGCGCTTGACGCCGGTAATGACCGGGCGGCCGTTTTTATACGAGAGCGGGATAGTGAGCGCGTAGTTCTTTTTATCCGGCGCGCCTACGTATCCCTCCTTCGAAAGAACGTCGGCGATAGCGAGCTTCATGTTAGAAAAAGGCACGGACACGGAAGCCTTCCCCACGCGGGAAGCGTTTTGGATGCGTATGAGCAAATCTGCGATAGGGTCGTTTACCATGAAGATTTTCTTACACCCGGGATAAGACCTTCGTTGGCGGCCTCTCTAAAGCACGCGCGGCACATGCCGAAATCACGCATAAAGGCGCGCTTGCGCCCGCAGCGGAAACAGCGTCGAACCACCCGAGACTTGAATTTCGGGGGCTTGTTTGACCTTGCAACGGTGGATTTTTTTGCCATTTTTAATGGTTACTCCCCATGCCTTGGGAGTTACGATTCTGCCGGTTTCCCGCGCCCGAACGGCCGGGACCTAACAGAAAAAAGGAGCCCGCTAGGGCTCAAAAGATACTAGCATTGCGGGCGGCAGAAAGCAAATGTTTTGCAATCTCCTACTTCTTAAACGGAAAGCCGAGGTGGCGGAGGTAGGCTTCCGCTACTTTTTTATTTTTGGCCGTGGTTACCACGGTGACCGCCATGCCGAAGATATCTTTAATGTCCTCGTCGGCTGTTTCGGGGAAGACCGAGTGCTCTTTGATGCCGAGCGTGTAGTTGCCCATCTCGTCGATGGCGGAAGCGGCAAGGCCTTTAAAGTCCTTGGTGCGCGGGAGCGCGATGTGCACCAAACGGTTGAGGAAGTCCTCCGCGCGCTTGCCGCGCAGGGTAATCTGGTAGCCTATCTTATCGCCGATGCGGGTTTTGTAGGTAGAAATGGCTTTTTTGGCGCCGCGGGAAGCCGGCTTTTGGCCGGTTATTTTGGCGAGGCGGTCGGCGACCATCTCTACCTTGCCTTTGTCTTTAAGCATCTTGCCGACGCCCACGGAGATAACCACCTTCTCGATACGCGGCGCCTGCATGCGGTTAGTCCACCCAAAATCTTTTTTGAGAGTTTCAAAAGCGGTTTTCTGTTGTTCTGCAATAAGTTTAGGCATACAAATTATTTTTTGAGAGCGACCTTGCTGGCGTTGATGGGATGGAACTTCTCGATTATCTGGCCCGCTTGGCCGGCGCGGCGCGGCTTTTGGTGCTTGGTGCGCTTGCCGACGCCCTCGACGAGGACCATGTTCTTTTTAGGGAAGGTGCGCGTCACCTTGCCGACCTTGCCTTTGTCGACTCCGGAAATAACCGTCACCGTATCGCCTTTTTTAACGTGAATAGTGTTCATAAATTTTTCTTAAAATTTATCCTGAGCGTAGTCGAAGGATTGGATTAGACCACCTCGGGTGCTCTAGAAATAATCGTTTTATACCCGAGGTCCTGCAGTTCGCGCGGGATAGGGCCGAAGATGCGTCCTGCCTTGGGCTCTTTTTTGTCTTTGCCGCCGGTTTCGAGCACCACGACTGCGTTTTCGTCAAAGCGGATATAGCTGCCGTCTTTGCGGCGGAAGGGCTTGCGCTGGCGCACGACAACGCCCGTCAAAACGTCCTTTTTCTTGACCGCCTTGCGCGGTTCTGCCGTTTGGACGGAAAAAATAACCAGCTCTCCTATTTCGGCGTAACGCTTTCTGGAAGAGCCGGGTATTTTGAAAACGCGTCCGATTTTGGCGCCGGAATTGTCTGCAACAACTACGAGTGAGCGGTCTTGGATCATATGATTTTCTTATTTTTCTTGGTCGAACACTATCTCAAAGTGTTTGGTCTTGGACAGCGGGCGGCACGAGCGGATGGTGACCATATCGCCCTCTTTGGCCTTGTTGCCCGGATTGTGCACGGAAAACTTGGCGGTCTTCTTCATAAACTTTTTGTATTTGGGGTGCATGACAAAGCGCGACACAGCCACCACCGCGGTCTCCTGCATCTTGTCGGAGACAACTTTGCCGCGAAGTTCTTTCTTCTGAATTGTTTGAGTAGTGTTTTTCATATTATTTCTTAACGGCGGTGAGCTGAGTCAATGCTCGTGCGATATCCTTGCGCAACTTCTGAGCCTGCTTCACATCACGGTTTTTACTACCTGCGACGTTAAAACGCAAGGTACGGAGCTCCTCGCGCTTGTCATTTGCAAGTTTTGCGAGTTCGACTTCCGTATGATTTTTTAGGTTGATTTTTTTCATATATTTAAATATTCAAATTTTCAAATATTTAATGGCTACGCGCTACCACCTTTGCCTTAAGCGGAAGCTTCGCGGCGGCTTTTTTGAGCGTGGCTATAGCCATCGCATCCCCTACCCCGTCCACCTCGAACAAAACGCGTCCCGGCCACACCTGCACCTCGTAGCCGACCGGGTCGCCTTTGCCCTTGCCGAGCTTAACTTCCGGCGGCTTCTGGGTAAAAGGCTTGTCGGGGAAGATGCGCACCCACAGCTTGCCGGTCTTGCCAAGCGAGCGCGCGATAACCTTGCGCGCGGACTCTATCTGATTGGAGCGCACGCGCGCCTCGGTAATGGCTTTGAGGCCGTGCGAGCCGAAGGCAACGGTAATGCCGCGCGTCGCGAATTTAGGCGACTTCGGGTTGCGGCGCATGGTGTGCGACTTGCGGAATTTTACTTTTTTAGGAAACAACATAAAAAAATTTATTTTTCCTTACCTGTCTTGGCAAAAATATCGCCCTTGTATACCCACACCTTGATGCCCAGCACGCCGAGCGGCAGGTTGGCGCGCTCGCGGTGGAAGTCGACGTCGGCGCGCAGGGTTTGGAGCGGCACGCGGCCCTTCTTGAGCGTCTCGGTGCGCGACATGGAGCCGCCGCCGAGCATGCCGGAGAGCGTGATGCGCACGCCCTTGACGTCGCGGTTGGCCATCACTTTTTCTATCGTCTGCTTGAGCACGCGGCGGAACGGCAGGCGCTTCTCAAGACTTTCGGCAATCATATAAGAAATGATGGCGGCATTGCTCTCGGGACTGCGGATTTCTTCGATATCAAGCTTAATTTCCGGGACCGTGAGCTTCTTGCTTGCCAAAAACTTGGCGATAGAGTTGCGCAGTTTGGTCGAGCCCTCGCCGCTCCGGCCGATGATGAGCCCTGGGCGGCTGGTCTTGATGATGACACGCAAAACTTTGCCGCGTTCGAGCTCAATGCCGCCGACATACATGCCGCGGAGCTCTTTAATCAAAAACTCGCGCAGCAAAACGCCCATCTTGAGGTTGTCGAGGTAGGCGGGGCCGGTGGCAAACCAGCGGTGGCGCCAATCGCGCAAGATGCCGAGGCGGTGTGCAAATGGATGTACGACTTTAGACATATAACTAGTGGCTAGTGGCTAGTGGCTTGGGTTTAGGGACTTTCTTGTCCAGCGAAAGGGTGATGTGGCTGGTGCGCTTCCGTATCTGCGCGCCTTTGCCGCGCGCGCGCGGCATCATGCGCTTAAAGACCATGCCGCCGTTGACCTCTATCTTCGAGATGTACAGGTCAGCGGCGGAAACATCTTTGGTATTGCTTGCGGCCGACCTGATGAGCTTGCTCATGGGCTCGCTGCCGCGCTTTGGGAGCATGGTCAGGAGCGCGAGCGCGTGCTGTACCGACTTGCCGCGCACGAGGTCGGCAATGAGCCGCACCTTGCGCGGCGCTTGGCGATAATTTGAAAGTGTAGCGGTTGAGGCAGTCATATATTTATATTACTTGGCGGGAGCAGCGGCCTTCTTGGCGCCGGCGGCATCAGCGGCAGCCTTGGCGGCCTGCGCGGATGCAATCTCGGCCTCCTTGGCTTTGGTCTCCATCTCCTTCTGCATCTTGCCTCCGTGGCGGACGAATTTCTTGGTCGGGCTAAACTCGCCCAGGCGGTGGCCCACCATGTCCTCGCTTACCAACACCTCGATGTGAGTTTTGCCGTTGTGGACGCCGAACTTAAAGCCGACCATCTCCGGAGCAATCTGCGAGCGGCGCGCCCACGTCTTAATAAGCTCAGCGGTCTGAGGCTTCTTGCCCTCAATCTTTTTGAGGAGCTTTTCGTCGACGTAAGGTCCTTTTTTGAGTGAGCGAGCCATTATAAATTCCCCTGTCCGCAGTAGGCAGAAGAGCGCCTAAGCCTTGCGACACGGGATTGCACACAATGTACCGCAAAGCCCCTCCTTGTGCAAGTTTTGCCTTATAGGCCTTGTGTATAGATGAATTTGTGACATAGTAATACCAGATACACAGAGAAAGGTAATGAATGAAGCTCCTCGAGAAGCTAAAAACTACGTGGTCGCGAGGCATTGACATCTTCTGGGCATACTTCGCCCTTTGGCTCGCCAGAGACGGCGACATCGTCCTTGGGAAAGCTATTCTTATGGTGGAAGAGATCAAGGAACTGGCCGGCGCGTCTGAACAGCTTCTTCCTTCCACACTTCGTTCCAAGCTCGCAGCTGCGGTTCACTAACGCAAACGCCCCGGAATCCGGGGCGTTTTTTATTTTTCTTTAATTTATGGTAAAGTGCCCGGTGGATCACTTTCTAGGAGAACGACATGCCGGCAGAGGACTACCTGCGTACGCACGCACAGGCTGTTGCACGCCGGCGCGTCCGGCGCGGCATACGACTGCTTAACGCACGTCTCTGGGGTTGGTGGATGTATGCCTGGGCATATGTAAGCGACCGAACGATACTTATCCCAGCTCCAGGCGGGAGAGAAGAGCATTTTCTAGCCGTTGTAGTTAATATGCTCACGCGATATAGCTTCCATTACTCCGTGCTACGACGCGAACACGGTGAGATGAACTACGAGCAGGTCGTAAAAGTTTTTAAGTTAACGCCCCCGTGCCTCGTCACACACGGTTTGGCGAGTGACGAAGTTATTACGGGCGAAATGCTCGACGCAGCATGGAAAGACGCTCTTTATTACAATGGCGATTTGGATGCGGAAATTCAAGCGACTTCATGCAACGGGGTGCCTGAACAGGCACCCACGCGTACGGCGTTTCACTAACCGCCCCGGTTCCCCGGGGCGTTTTTTTATTTTTATATTTTATTGCTTCTGTCCGCGTTTGCCGACTTTGCGGCGGGAGACGATGAGGTAGTTGGAGTACTTCTTCGGCCGGCGTGACTTTTGGCCTTTGCCAGTGGGTTTGCCCCACGCCGATTTGGCGCGGCGCAGCCCACGGCCTTGGCGGCCCTCACCGCCGCCGTGCGGGTGGTCTACCGGGTTCATTGCGGTGCCGCGCACGGTAGGGCGGATGCCCAGCCAACGGGAGCGCCCTGCTTTGCCGATGGTGCGCAGATGGTGCTCGTCGTTTGAAACTTCGCCGATGGTCGCCCAGCAGGTCTCGAGCACTTTGCGGATTTCGCTGCTTGGCATTTTGAGGTCGGCGTACCCTTGGTCGCGCGCGACAAGCTCGACAAAAGTGCCAGCCGAGCGTGCGAGCTTGCCGCCGTTGCCTGGCTTGAGTTCTACGTTGTAGATAAACGTGCCTATTGGGACATTTTTAAGCGGCATACGGTTGCCCGGAGTCGCCGGCGCGGTTGGAGACGTTTCGATAACCGATCCGACTTTGACCGACTGCGGAAGGAGCGCGTAGCGGCGTTCACCGTCTTTGTAGAGCAGAAGACCGATAAAACCGGAGCGGTTCGGGTCGTATTCTACCGTTTCTACTTTTGCCGGCACTAGCTTTTTGTAATCAAAATCTACGTTGCGGAAGAGGCGTTTGTGTCCGCCGCCTTTGTGGCGCACGGTAATGCGACCGTCTTTGTTGCGGCCGACGTCGCGCTTGCCGCCGCGGGTCAAGGCTTTGTGCGGCTCATTGGTGGTGACCTTCCCCTTAAAGGTAACGGTGGTCATGTGGCGGCGGGAGTCTGTGTAAGGTTTGTAGGATTTCATACGATTTTTCTTTTTATTTCATTAGGCAAGTTCAATTTTGTCTCCCTTCTTCAAAAAGACGTACGCTTTTTTGCCGCCGGCGGTCGTACCCATGCGGTTGGTGCCCCTCGTCATCACGCGCTTGCGCGGTATCGCAAGGAGCGTCACCTTGCGCGGAGAGACTTTGTAAATTTCCTTAACCGCGGCGGCAATCGCTTTTTTGTTCGCGTTTTTGGCGACATTAAAGACGTACGCGCCAGCCTCGGCGAGGTAAGCGCCCTTTTCGGTAACGCGCGGGGAGATAAGTATGTGTCCTGAATGCTTGTTCATGATTATATTTTTTTACTCAACATCTCAATAGCGTCTTTTGGCGAAGCAATGACGAGATATTTAGCCGAGAGCACCGAGAGCGGGTTGAGGTTGCGCGCCTCTTCGACCGAAACGTTGCCAAAGTTGCTAAAGGATTTGATGGTTGCGACGTTGCGCGACGGGAGCGCGATAAGCGCGGCGTTCTTTTTCTTCGTAAATCCGGAGAAGTTTTTGCCCAATGCCGCGAGTATCGCATGAGCGGCAGATGCTTTGGGCGCCTGCATCTCGATAGAGTCGACAAAAATAACTTCGCCGTCTTTATATTTGCGCGAGAGTACGGTCAAAAGAGCCTTGGCCGCCATGGTGCGGTTGATTTTTTGCGCATAAATCTTATCCTTGCGCGGGCCGTGGGTAACGCCGCCGCCCTTCCAGATAGGAGAGCGCGAGGAGCCGTGGCGCGCGCGGCCGGTGCCCTTCTGCTGCCAAGGCTTCTTGCCGCCGCCGCGCACCTCGCCGCGGTCTTTGGTATGGGCGACATTGGGGCGCGCGTTGGCTTGCATGGCAAGCATCACCTGATGCACCAAGTCGGCGTTCCACTTCAGGCCGAAGATATTTTCGGGCGCGTCGAACTTCCCCACTGTTTCGCCCTTCATGTTGTAAAGTTTGGATTCCATAAAAAATTCTTATTTTTTACCCTGAGCTTCAGTCGAAGGGTTGGTTCCTCTAATTTCTACCACAGTACCCTTGCGGCCCGGTACCGCTCCCGAAATAATAATCTCGTTGGTCTCCGGATGCACCTGGAGGACCGAAAGATTGCGGACAGAAACGCGGTCTTGCCCCATGCGACCGGCCATGCGCATGCCTTTGGCGACGCGGCCTCCCGCGCGGCCGCCGCTACCGCCGATAGAGCCTGGTGAGCGCTCGGAGTGCTTTTGGCCGTGCGAGCGCGGACCGCCGTGAAAGCCGTGGCGCTTAACCACGCCCTGGAAACCGCGGCCTTTGGAGATTGCAGAAACGGTGACCTTGTCCCCCACCGCAAAAGCGGAGACATCGATGGTGGAGCCGACTTCGGGGAAGGCGGTGTCAAGCTTGCCTCCCATGGTGGCAGGGCGAGGGCGCATCTCGCGGAAAACCTTGAGTGCCTTGCCTTTGGTGTGGCCAAGTTGTGCTTTGTTAACATGTTTGTCGGTGGTATCGCCGGCACCGACCTGCAGGGCATCGTAACCCTCTTTTTCGGCAGTTTTGATCTGCGTGACCAGGTTTGGGGTAGCGTTGATGACGGTCGCGGCAAAGGCCATACCCTCCGCGGTATATACAGTCGTCATTTTGCCCTTTGTTCCAAGGATGAATTTCATTGTTGTCTATTGGTCCCCTGTGTGAGCCAAAAGGCTGTGGGACGTGGCCAACGCTATTTCTGCGTTGAATGGAATATACCTCAAGCCCGATTTTTATGCAAGAAAAGAGTTGGGGCGGCGGTTTTATCCGCCGCCCCGAAGGTCCGTGACAATTACGGACTGTGTTCCGGCAAATGTGGGGCACACTCACCGGACGACTTTTCCATAGTATCAAGAAAAAACCGCCCTTGCGAGCGGTTTTTTCTTTTAGAATCTTTGGTTAGACCATCTTGACGTCTATGGTGACTCCCGAGGGGAGAGAGAGGTTCGTCAGCGCCTCGATAACTTTGGGAGACGGGTCGAGGATGTCGATAACGCGCTTGTGTATGCGCATCTCAAACTGCTCACGCGCATCTTTGTAGATGAAGGTGGAGCGGTTGACCGTGTATTTCTTTATCTCGGTCGGCAGAGGGATGGGTCCCGCAACCTTAGCGTCATAGCGCAGCGCAGTGTCGAGGATTTGCTTCACCGAAGCGTCCAACACCTTGTGCTCGTACGCGCGCACCTTAATGCGCAGTTTCTGCGGCGGCGCGACTACCGCTTTTTTAGAGCGGGGCTTTGCTACGATTTTCGCGGCTGGCTTTTTTGCAGTAGTAGCTGGCATCAGTAATATTGTACCTTTTACGCGATGATTTTGGTTACGACGCCTGCGCCGACCGTCTTGCCGCCCTCGCGGACTGCGAAGCGGGTCTGCGCCTCGAGCGCCACCGGCGCTACGAGCTTGACCTTAAAGGTCACGGTGTCGCCCGGCATGACCATCTCGGTCCCTGCGGCAAGCGTTACCTCGCCGGTCACATCCGTGGTGCGGACGTAGAACTGCGGCTTGTAACCGGAGAAGAACGGCGTGTGGCGGCCGCCCTCATCTTTAGTGAGCACGTATACCTCGCCCTCAAACTCAGTGTGCGGGTTTACAGAACCCGGCTTGGCAAGCACCTGGCCGCGGTGGACGCCGTCTTTGGCGGTACCGCGCAGGAGGACCCCCGCGTTGTCGCCTGCCTGGCCTTCCTGCAGCTGCTTGTTGAACATTTCGATTCCGGTAACGGTCGTTTTGGTTGTTGGTTCAAGACCGACAATCTCAATTTCCTCGCCTACTTTGACGATACCACGCTCGATGCGGCCGGTCACAACAGTGCCGCGCCCTTCGATAGAGAAGATGTCTTCTACCGGCATAAGGAACGGCTTGTCGAGCTCGCGTACCGGCATCGGAATGTAAGTATCGAGTGTGTTAACAAGCTCTAGCACTTTCTTCGCCCACTCGTCATCCAAACTCTTAGACTCAAGCGCTTTGAGGCCCGAGCCGCGGATGACCGGAGAGTCGGCATAACCCTGCTTGGTAAGGAGCTCTTTAACCTCCTCTTCGACGAGGTCGACGAGGTCTTTGTCATCAACCATGTCTACTTTATTGAGGAAGACGACGACCTTGGGGACGCCGACTTGGCGGGCAAGCAAGATGTGCTCGCGGGTCTGGGGCATTGCGCCGTCGGTCGCGGCGACCACCAGGATCGCGCCGTCCATTTGGGCGGCACCGGTAATCATGTTCTTAATGTAGTCTGCGTGGCCCGGCGCGTCGATGTGCGCGTAGTGGCGGTTCGGGGTCTCGTACTCGGAGTGGTGCAGCGCGATAGTAATGCCGCGCGCCTTTTCCTCGGGAGCGTTGTCGATGCCGTCGACGCCCTCGACGCGCGCGCCGTAACCCTGGCCCTTTGCCATATCAAGCACGTGGAGGATAGACGCCGTGAGCGTCGTCTTGCCGTGGTCGACGTGGCCGATGGTGCCGACGTTCATGTGCGGCTTAGCCCTTTCGAAAGTTGCCATAAATAATTGCAGTTAATACGAACTAATAATTAACATCTTTACAACGCACCGACACAGAAAAGCACGCCACTGTGTATTGCGTACCACTATATAGGAGGCCGCAAAAAAGCGCAACCCTATTTCCGCCCCGCGATGATGGTGGCGGCGACGTTGGGCGGCACTATTTCGTAGTGGTCGAACTCCATGGTAAAGCTGGCGCGGCCTTCGGTCATACTGCGAAGCTGCGTCGTGTAGCCGAACATTTCCGACAGCGGGACTTTGGCTTTAACCGCGCGCGCCAATCCGCGCTCCTCCAT